>JGI24705J35276_12238812_pt1 | contig 178401 bp, 173 predicted proteins | sample TergutNt197P4_FD_35276 | JGI IMG/M metagenome (IMG submission 35276) | reverse complement strand
AGGGAGCATATCCGGGATATATGTGACCGAGAAAATGACAAATTTCAACCAAAAAGATGCTTGCCAAGTCATCCCGAATGACTTTAGGGGCACGACCTAGTCACTTCTGCATTTTATAGGCGGTCACAATGTTTTTTAATAGGAAGGCGATTGTAAGCGGTCCTACGCCGCCAGGCACGGGCGTAATCACATTTGCTTTTTTTACAACTTCGTTATAGTCAACATCTCCGACAACGGTTCCGTTCGGCAAACGGTTTATTCCGACATCTATAACCGTCGCGCCGTATTTGACCATCGCGCCGGTTACTGTGCCCACCTGACCCACTGCCGCAACAATTATATCCGCTCTTAATGTGTGAGATGCAAGGTCACGCGTTCCTTTATGGCAAATCGTAACCGTGGCATTTTCGCGCTGAAGCAGCATTGCCACAGGCTTGCCGACAATATTACTTCGCCCTATAACCACTACTTCCGCTCCTGGTAGGCTTATGCCCGATGATTTAATTATATGAAGGACTCCCAAAGGTGTACAAGGGACAAGCGCAGGAGGGTCAAGCGCCAAACGCCCGAAATTCGTTACAGTAAGCCCGTCAACATCTTTGTGCGGGTCTATACATTCAATTGCAGAGCGCACATCGATAATCTTGGGGAGCGGAAGCTGGACCAAAATACCGTGAACATTTTTATCCGAAGAAAGTTTTTTAATCTCTTTTTCAAGTTCAGCCTGAGAAATATTTTCGGGAAGCGTAATCACGTTCATGTTGATGCCAGCTTCTGCGCATGCTTTTCTTTTTTTATTTATATATATTGTGCTTGCCGGATTGGAACCGACCATAATCACGGAAAAATTAATTTTATAGTTATTCTTTTGAATTTCAAAATGAACTTCTTTTCTGATTTCATCCGCCAGAGATTTGCCGTCAATAACAGTTGCCATATACCTATATTAATACCATAATAAACAAATGACAAACAAATTAATGGGAGAACATTCTTTAGACTCCGCATCAAAAAATGAAAAATATTTGGCAGTGCGCGGGCGGTTGCATGCGAATATTTTAATCATTTATAATCCAAATGCAGGCAGAGGCAAAGCAAAACAGCATGCGGAAAGCCTTGCCGCAAGTCTTAACAAATATGGCATTACAGTCGGACAGTTCTTTAACTCCAGTTCTCTTGAAGTCATGCGCGGCTTTCATAAAAGCAACTTCAATAATGTGAACAACTACACTGCCGCTGTAATTATTGGAGGTGACGGAACAATCGGACCGAATGTTGATGCTATGATTAAGAACAACATTAATATTCCTATATATGCGCTTGGACGCGGCACCGCAAATGACTTTGCGTCTTTCTTCCACACAAATACAAACACCAAAAAGGCTGCAAATATAATTGCTTGCGCAGAAGCGCCGGAATCAGGATGCCACGGGCGGATAAAACAAATCGACACAATCAAGGTGGATATGCCGAACAACGTGCATGACGTGCATTACGGCGTATCAGATGCGGCGGGCGGTGCATTTACGAACGGCGTGACCAAATACAGTTGGAGCTCTAAACGACTTCTCGGAAAGTTCGCATACCGGATTAAGGCCGGTGTTTCCTCACTGTTTTTAAAAAGTCAGCGTATGCGTTTCAGCGCAGACGGCGAACAGTTCGAAGAGTCTGTATTTATATTTTACATTCTTAATACAAAAAATGTAGGCAGTATGAAAGATGCGGCACCGCTGGCAAAACCGGATGATGGAAAACTTGATTTGGTAATTGTAAAAAAGTGCGGTCTGTGGGGCAAACTTTGTATCGGCTTTTCGCTTTTGTTCAAACGCCTTCATAAAAGCAAATACGTTATTTATAAACAAGGAAAAACTTTCAAGGCGGAAGTCATCGGAGAGCCTATTCACAACTTTACAAAGACAGATACCGACGGAAACATCGGCGGCGACTATCCGCTGAATGTCGAGGTCGGTCCTAAGATTTCGGTGATTACAAATAACTGATTTTGCTTATACTACTGTATGAGCGTTAATTGTAACTTCCAGCAGCGCGGGCACTGCAAAGCAGATGAGCAGAGCGACGAACGAAGTGAATAGTAGCGATTTGTCGCGTATGAGCGCAGCGAATAGTAGCACATCAGTGCGTAATAGTAGCCAGTTAGGGCATATTAGCGGATTATCAGAGCGGGCTCTATAAAATTTTTTGGAAATCCAAAAAATTTTGTTGACGAGGTGCAATTATCGGCATATGATTTAATATCATTATAAAGGAGGTAAGCCAAATGGGATGTAGTACATGCGGAGGTTGCGGCACAAAAAAACCGGATCCTAAGAAACCGGTAAAGAAATAATCTTATCAAGAATCGGAGTCAGAAATGGCACAAAAAAAAGAACAATGGTTCATGATTGCAGCTGCGTCACTGTTTTTGGTCGGCGCAGTTTTTGTACTTGTGAACTCTTTCGGAGGCCAGGAGTGGGCTTTATGGTGCGGTCTTGGATGCGCAGTGGCGGCAATTCTTTTGTATCTGGTAGTACAATTTGCGGTAAAAAGGTCTGACCGTAAAAATACTGCAAATGCAGACGAAACAACCGCGGCTATGAAATCGGGAGAAACCGCTGCAAAAGTGGCATCAGATGATACCTTCTCCGCACAACCAAAAGATAAAACAGCAGAAAAAAGCGGTAACACCGCAAGCCGGCAAAAAAATAAAACGGAACGTAAGCCTGACGCCGCCAAATCAGCCGGAAAAAAATAAAAAATAAGGAGTAACAAATGAATTTCAGAAAATATTTTGCAGAAATTTTTGGAACGGCTGTGCTCGTGTTCGTGGCATGCGGCACAGTTATATTTACCAGCGGGAATCTCGTTGCGGTTGGACTTGCATTCGGTCTTTCCGTGGTAGCGATGGCGTATGCTATCGGTCACATAAGCGGAGCGCACCTTAACCCTGCAGTTTCGCTTGGAGCTTTGGTAGCCAACAGGATCTCGTTCAAAGATTTTGTAGGTTATGTTATTGCTCAAATTATAGGGGCGATTATTGGCGGAGCGTTGATTTTCGGCGGGCTTAAACTTTTGAACGACCCGATGCATAATGTTACTGATATCATGGGAAATGCGGCAACCGGATATGCTAATGCCGCCATTGGAACCGCAAATCAAATTATCTTGGGTCTTGCAGTGGAAATCGTCTTGACTTTCATATTCGTGTTTGTGATTCTCGCGGTCACACGAAAAGATGCGGACTCGAAAATCGCAGGATTAATTATCGGCCTTACGCTTACAATTATTATAATGCTTGGCGCGATGTTAACCGGACCCAGCGTTAACCCGGCACGAAGTATCGGTATAAACATCTTTGCAGGAACTGAAATGCTCAAACAGCTTTGGGTATCTGTTGTCGGACCGCTGGTGGGCGCTGTGTTAGCCGCGTTTACCGCTAAGTGCCTGTTGAATACCGTAAGTGAAACCGAAACGAAGCAAGTAAAGAAGCAAACAAAATAATTGCAGCAGAACTTGCACCAATTTTTTAAAATAGCTCTCTCAATTCACGGTTGTAGAGCTATTTTTTTTGGTCTTACCGAAAACTTACAGCCGCAGTAGTTTTGGCGGTAAAGCCCATGCTCACGCGATAATACCACACTGTTTGCATAGCCTCCGTTTTCTTTAAAATCTGACGGTAAGTATTGAACGCCGGCTTTTTGCAATTCCGCTTCGCCGCCTATTCGGTTAATTACGGCAGAACTTTTATGCGGACTTAGTGTTAACGAACTTGCAAATTTGCTGTAACCGTTTCGCTCAGCATATTCGGCAGCGGCATCAATGCGCAAACGGTAGCAGATTTCACAGCGCGCCCCGCCTTCCTTTTCATCTTCCATGCCCTTTACCGCATCAAAGTATTCCTGCGGGTTGTACGGATGAATAACCAACGGCAAATTTAAATCGGCACAAAGTTTCCGGACGCTTTCAAGCCGCTTTTCATATTCAGTTTCAGGATAAATATTACTTCCCCAAAAAAATGCAGTTACACCGTAATCCGCACACAGTTTTTGAACAGCCTGCGTGGCACACGGGCCGCAACAGGCTTGCAGAAGCAATTTTGGCTTTTCATTCATTCCTTTGCACTCCATGATTTAAACTTTCTTGCACACCGATTTTTGGCGGAGAGATGGTGTTAGTACCCGAACTCTCTAAACAAGAATACAACAGGCAGTATATTTTCGTCAACGGCTTGTTGGGTAATTACAAATTACAAACGACCAGAGCCAAAGCCATCAATTAATTGGATAACGCAAAAGCGCGATATACAAGGAAATTTTTGTAAATAAAAAATAGCCGAAAAGCGATTCGTAAAAAATATTTTTTTATCTTGCGAACAACGATATAAAATATCTTTATCCACAAAAAGCGTTAGGTTGTACGAAAAACCATTCGCTTGAATTACCCATATTCTTCGTGATATTATTTTGCATGTAAAAGAGAGGGCAAAATGCTAACACAAAAAGAAAAAGACATTATAAGTAGACACGTAAACAAAGATAAATATGACATTGAGAAGTTACTGGAGTATCTTAGTAGAAGTGAAGTTGTTGGAAACGAGATTTTCAACTATATAATAAAAGAGGCAAATAAAAATGATGATGCGGAAACTGAATGGTTCGGAATATCCGAGTTAAAAGATAAAGTCTATTATACACCAGTAAGCAGGCAATCTTTCATTAGACGCATTCCTTTTTATTTTTACGAGCAGAAAGATAAAAAGGATTTAAAGTTAGGAAAATTGACTTTACTAGTTGGCTTATCTAAAGACAATGTGGATTTAGAAAAACTATATCTTGATTTGGAAACACTTCACTATGATTATGAACTTGAAGTAACTACAATTTTTAATTATGTTATAAGTCAAACGGGACTTACAAAATGCATAGATGTTTTCAATCAATGGGTGGACTATAATAAAATTATAACCACAAGCAAGTTATCCCTTTCAAGGACGCCAAAATGTTTTATTGCTGACTACAATAAAGCATTGGTCAAAGCAGGAAGAAAGCCAATTATTTACGATGTTGATTCAGATGTAGCATATTGGAGCGATTGTTTTCTTCGTAAGAATAATGAGTTAATACTTTCTGGAAAATTTCCTGTAGAAAATGGAAAACCTATATTGGAATGGATTGGAGTGGAGTTATCTAATATAGGAGAGGTCGAATTTGAACATAATGAATATTTTGATGGATTATTGAAGATTGAGTTACTTCCTAATTCCGTTGTTAAGGTTCGAAATGCTTATGACGACTCAGGCGCATGGTGGCAAATTTATGCAGGTCCGCAAATGATGTTTTTTGACCACACAATTTTCAAGCGAGAAAGAGAAAAACTGAAATATACACAACAATATATTGCTGATGCTATTCAAACTTCAGTAAGAACTTATCAAAAATGGGAAAACGGCGAAACAATTCCAGATGGAAATAATATAATCAGGCTTATGAATATTCTAGACATTGACAGTATTCAATTACTTATTAAATATCTTGAAGAATAAAAACAATAAATCAATTATAAATCGTCTTCTTCGCTGGTAGTCAGTCCACTTGATTGCTCAATAACCCTTTGTGTTTTAGCAGTTTTTTTAACATTTCTTCATATAAACTTTGTAGCAAAATTACAAACATATTCATTTCGTGTGTTTTAAACATAAAATTATAGGCATGAATAGATTTCACTTGTAAATTGTGTTTACATAGCAAACCCTAAAACCCCCAACGGCATAGGCAGGTCAACAATCTATTACACAGTTCAAGGTCAAAGTAGAGAAACCCAAGCAGTCAGCAAAGCAGTCTTGGTTCGTATTTGACATCTCTTGGCGGAGAGGACAGGATTCGAACCTGCGGTACCTTGCGGCACACGACCTTTCCAAGATCGCACTTTAGACCACTCTGACACCTCTCCGTATTAAAACAACCTTATTTATTATATTAAAACTTATACGGATTTTCAAGCCAAATTTTTTTCTTGAAAAATTATCAATTCCGGTTTATACTTTTTAGTGTTCTTTTTGTGGAGGGATACCGAAGCGGTCATACCGGGGCGGTCTTGAAAACCGTTAGCGTGAAAGCGCACGGGGGTTCGAATCCCTCTCCCTCCGCCAAACAACTAAGTGTACGAACCCCTGTAAAATATGTGTTTTGCAAGGGTGTGTTTGGAATAGTTATCAGCAACGAAAAGTAGTCGAAATTCTTTGATAAAAAAGTTTATGCTTGCTCTGATATTAAATGCCTGTAAATTACAACACAATAATTTTTTCGAAAAACCTGCAATTTTTGAAAAGTTGATTTTTAGACACAAAAAACGACCTGTTTTTCTTAGAGTAAAATACTCTGTACCAGAATGAAAAGTGCCAAATGGACTAGGGTTCATTTGAAAAAATAATTACTATTTTCCTTAGACTAAAACGTTCTCATACAGAATAGAAAAACACAAAATATAGTTTTGTCCCTTGTCCCGTGGGGGGCTAGGACGTAGTAGTGACTAGCCCCTTAAATCTTTTGTGCTGTGTGCGATGGGGGGGCTAAATAATAAACCAACATTGACGGCAAGACAAAAGCTGTGCGTGTGGCGGAGAGGCGTAGCTACGCATAGCCTCTCCGCCACACTACGCAACCGCTTTTTCCGCTTACTCTTTATAACTCTTCCGTTCCTACCAACTGCCCTACGGTTACATTGAAAAATTTGGCAAGTACAGTCGCATAGTTAATGTTTGGAATGCGTTGATGGCTTTCCCAATTGCTTATTGCCATTTCAGTAACCTTAATTGCATCAGCCAATTGTTTCATAGTAAATCCCTTGTCCGTTCGCAATTCTTTTAGTCGTTCCGCAAAATCTGCCATTACTTAATTATAAACAAATGTTTAGAAAAGTCTTGACACTAATCAATTGTTTAGTTACAATTAACTAATGGACAAACCATATCTAACCCAATACTGCAACCTTGATTTTGAATGGCACTCAACAGGTATCACGATTGACGCCGCAAGCAAGAGCCAACAGGCATTTATGAAAGAGTTAAGGAAAAAAGCAATTGAACAAAGCGGGTTAACTTGGAACGAATTGGTATTGATTTCCATGTGTCGCAAATACGGGGTTTTTACAGAAGTCAATGTCTATGCACGGAAAATCAAACAGGTTAAATAGTTTTGTGGGGCGTTGCCCCACACCCCAAGGCTCAAAGGAAATAGGCTTTTCCCCGTTGCCTGCCTGTGTGTAGCACCGCACTGCGAAAAGCCGTCAAGGGGAACGTACAAACTATACTTGTAATTGACTTTTATAAATCAGTTGCCCTTGACTGCTTTTCTTGGCGGTGCTTATGATGGGCAGGCGACGAGGAAAAGAGAAAAAGACAAGTTGAAAATGTCGTCAAAATATGGTAAAAGGATATGAGTATGAAAGCAGTAATCTACGCAAGGTACAGTTCCGCAGGACAAACGGAACAAAGCATTGAAGGGCAACTAAGGGTTTGTCACGAGTACGCAGCCCAAATGGGCTATAGTGTTTTGAAAGAATACATTGACCGAGCAACCACAGGAACAAATGACCAAAGACCGAGTTTCCAAGAAATGATTGCCGATAGCAAACGCAAAGAGTTTGTTGCGATAATAGTTTACAAACTAGACCGCTTCGCACGAAACAAATACGATAGTGTTGTTTATAAACACAAGTTAAAACAAAATGGTGTTAGAGTTGTATCCGCAACGGAAGCCATTAGTGATAGTGCGGAAGGCAAACTCGTTGAAGGTTTGCTTGAAATGTTTGCGGAAATGTATAGTGAAGATTTATCACAAAAGGTCAAACGTGGACTTGTTGAAAGCAGAAAGAAAGGTACATTCACAGGCGGTCATGTTTTATTTGGTTATAAGGTTGAGAACAAGAAAATAATCATTGACGAACCGAAAGCGGTAGTTGTGCGATACATTTTCAGCGAGTATGCAAAAGGAACACCGAAAAAGAAACTTGTTGCGGAATTGAATAATCGTGGCTATACAAACTTTACAGGCAAGCCATTTACAATTTGGAATGTTAATGGAAACTTGCAGAACAAAAAATACATCGGCATTGTTGAACATAATGGCGAAGTCTTTACAAACGCATACCCACGGTTGATTGATAACGATACTTTTGACAAGGTTCAAAAAATGCTTGGCAAGAACAAACGCAACCCAATGGCAGAACGCACAAAGGCTGAATACCTTTTGACTGGCAAAGCCTTTTGCGGTCACTGCGGCGAAAATATGGTTGGTGTAAGCGGAACAAGTAAAACCAAAGGACAAAGCCATTACTATTATGCTTGCAACAAACGGTACAAGAAAAAAGCCTGCGACAAGTCAAACAACAAAAAAGATAAATTGGAAACTGATGTAGTTCAAGCAACAAGAAAGTTTGTGCTACACCCAGACCACATAAACGAAATTGCCGAGAAGTGCGAAAATGAATACGGAAACGACCAAAACCAAGCACGCATTAAAGACTATGAAAGCCGACTTACTGCAATTCAAAAAGAACAGGACAAGTGCTTTCAACTTATGATGAAAGCCACCGATGACGATATGATTGCAAGAGCAGACCAACAAGCCAAAGACCTAAAAATACAAAAGACCGACATCGAAAAAGAACTTGCGAAACTTCGACTTGCAACAAAAGTATTTCACTCAAAACAAGATTACATTGATTATTTGGTGTTATTCCTTGACGGAGATGACGAAAGCCAAAAACACAGGATAATTCAAAGCCTTGTTAATTCCGTTTGGGTGTATGATAAAAAGACTGAAATCTTTTATGATTTGCTAGGAAAAATTGAACTCACTTTTGAAGATATACAAAACATACAAGACGATGATGACAACGGAACAGCAATAGGTTACACTAACTCAGATATGGGGTTCGTACACTTAGCGGCTTGCTCCGCCAAGTGCGTTGAAATCCGAACCCTCGCGGTTCGGATTTTTGCTTTTTATGGTATATTTGATTTTAAGGAGAAATTACAAACTATGGAAGATAAAAAAAATTAGCACCTTTAAAGTGAGGCTTATGACAAGTGAAGGGCAACTACCGCCAGATGACAATAGCGTGCTTTGTGATAATAAAATTGAAGTTGCAATTTTTTCGAGTGCTTTTATTGCCGTTTTCGAAAGGTTAAACTTTATTGTTTTCGAAATTGTAGGAAAGCATGTTAGACAACTATATGATGAAAAGTCAGATGACAAAGAAATACTAGCCGTTCAAAAAGTGCTTAAAGAAAAATATAACAACAAGAATGCACTGAGTAAAGAAAATATAATAGATGTGATGATAGAGCTTGGCTATTTATCAAAAAAAGAAAAGGAAGAGTATTTTACATTAAAAGCAATCCGTGATGAAATTGCTCATAAATTACTAGACAGCTTATTAAGTGACGAAAGGCTAGATAAAAGCTATTTGGAGAGACTTGTAGAACTATTTAAAAAAATCCTCATTAAAATACATAACGAGCTTTTGCTTTCTGTATGTGAAGAATATAAAGACGCAGGGCTCGTGGCTCCTGAAGACCCATTTAAAACTATCGCCACAGAGCTTATGTTAATCGACACCCTTCTATCATCTATTATCGATAGAAAAACAAATACTAAACTTTTCAAGATTTTAGAAGAAGACTAACCAACAAGAACAAAATACCTTCAGCCCCTTCTCCCAATTAATTAAGCGGTTAATTTTAGGTTTGCTTTACTGCAAAACCTTTATATAAACGACAAAATCTTATGTCTAATCTGATACAATATAAAAATGAAAAACTAACCAATCCTAATTATGATTGATGGACTTGCTACGAGTGGAAAGACAACATTAGCAAGACATTTAGAAAAGAAACCAATATTCGCGCAAAAATCAAGGGATAACGAAATCGATGTAAATGCCGTAGCCTTTAGTTGTGTCGCTGACGATAACGTGGGTAAGCGCGCCGATAAGTTTTCCGTTTTGAATGATGGGCGAGCCGGACATTCCGTGGATTATACCTCCGCTTTTGGATAAAAGTTCTTTATCTGTTATACGGATAATCATACTTTTGATGCCTTTTTTGGGCTGGTAGTAAGTTTTTACAATCTCGATATCGTATTCGCGGACGTTCTCTCCGTCCACGCTTGTGCGTAGTTTAGCCTTGCCCGGATGCACGCTATAACGCGAGCCGACCGGATAAATTTGCAGCGAATCCTGTAACAGACCGCTGTTCTCATACAGGCAGCCGAAAACTCCGCCCGAGTTACTGCTTGAAACCGTGCCTTGTTTTCCGGTATAAGAATGCAGTAGTGTACTTTTAAATTCGCCTACGCGGCGACCGCTGCTTTTTTCTATCCCGACTATTTCGGCTTTATAAACGTCGCCTTCCCTTATATCTATCGTTGCGCCCGTTTCATAATCCGTCAGTTCATGCCCAAGCGCCGCAAAGTTATTGTTTTCCGGGTTAAGGTAGGTCATAACGCCGACTCCGGTTGTTTCGTCCTTAAGCCACAGTCCCAAGTGACCGGCTGCATCCATATCAACTTCAAATCGGGTTGACATTTGTTTTGATTCGCGGCTGAACTCGATATTGAATTCGTGCCTTCCGCTTATCATTCCCAAATATTGATTGAATTCGTCTATTGACGAAATATCGGTGCCGTTTATTTTTGTTATGATGTCGCCTTTTTTAAGGCGGTACTCGGGCGCATTCTCCACGACTATAACGCCCTGGGACTTTGCAACAAATCCGATGGGCAGTCCTCCCGCCGCCAAATTTTCAATCGGAATGACATCAACTTTAATGCGCTTTATTTTAAATAAGCCGAACAGTTTAAGGTCTATATATTTTTCATCGGTATCCGAAACCGTCAGCGCATAATTGTTTTGCTGGGAGACAAATGCGCCGGACGGTAAAATATGTGCCGAGCGGTACTCTTCTTCGGTAAGCCTTATTTCGCCTGGGATATGCAAGGCATTCACAACCGGCATAACCATAAAGAACATTGCCGCAGACAAAAAGAAAATGACAGTCAATAATATAAAGAACAGTTTTCGCACCGCTTAGTATGCGCGGTTTAGGGTTTAATATGATAAATTGTTTCATTACGTAAATAAATATGTTATAAACTACTATGGCGAACTTGAATAGTATCAAAAAATTAATTATTGGCTTATTCCCAAAAGGTGCTTTGAAAGACACGATTTGGGAATATAATTTCAAGTTTGATTTCGACAAAGAGATAAAAACAATTGCATATTCAACAAACCTTACGCCGTTTACAATCGGTAAAGCGATTGAAAACAAGGCTGATTTACTTATAACACACCATGATGTATGGCCGTTTATGAACAAGCCGAAAGACTATTGTAATAAATTATTAAGTGATAATAAATTAAACCATTGCTTTGTTCATACTCCGCTTGATGCAGCACCTTTCGGTACGTCGGCAAGCTTGGCAAAAGAATTAGGTTTAACCAACACAAAGTTCACCGCACCATATCACAATCATCTTGTCGGCGTGGCAGGGCAAACAAAAAAACAAACCTTTGAAGTGTTTATTTTTCAATGTGAAAAAGTACTTAACGAGAAAATTCGTTCTTTTAAGAATAATGATATTATGATTTCAAAAGTTCTTATTGTTACCGGCGGCGGAGATGAAATTACTTTATTAGATAGTGCCATTCAAGAAAAGTGCGACACTTATGTAACCGGTGAATATAGTATGTACTTACAACACTATGCCGAGTTCCACAAAATTAATCTTATCATTGGAAGTCATACAAAGACTGAAATAATCGGAGTTAGAAATTTCGTTAAAAAAATATCGGAGCAATTTCCTGACACTAAAACTATTGAAATAGAAGAACCTAGTTTTTAGTTTCACTTTTTTCTTTTATTATATTTTTTCTTTTAATTCCATTTCCTGAAATTACAGATTTGAGGGTTTAGAATTGTAATCAATAATGGTGAACAGGCAGCTCAAACAATGTTTCATGCCCATATGCATGTGCTTGGCGGCCAACAATTGAAACACATGGAAAAGAATTGAATGTTAAACTTTTATATCTGAATTCATTGTTTTTGACCATTCTTTCATAGCAATGGCGTGCTCGCGCGCTGTTTTATCGGTGAGTGTTTCATTCGCGGCAGACTCCGACTCTTGCGTTTTTGCCGGTGCAGCCGAGCCTAACATTCTGGCAAGTTCCACGATTTGTTCATCGGAGTTCAATTTCTTTATTTCCGTAATTGTTTTGCCGTGGATTTCATTTTTTTGGATAAGGAAGTGGTTTTCGCCCATCGCGGTGATTTGAGGCAGGTGAGTAACACAAATGATTTGCGCTGTTTTTGAAAGATGTACAAGTTTCTGAGCGATTTTAATTCCCATAACGCCGCCCACCCCTGCATCAATTTCGTCAAATACCAGCGTGCCTGTGCCCCCCAATTTCGCCGTAACGGTTTTCAGCGCAAGCATAAAGCGCGACATCTCGCCGCCGCTTATTATATTTACAAGCGGCTTTATTTCTTCGCCCGCATTTGCGGTAAAAAAGAACTCCGCATCATCCGCACCATTATTTGACGGCTTTGTTTCCGTAAATTTGACGTGCACCTTGCTTGATTGCATTCCAAGGTCTTTCAGTTGATTAACAAGCTCGCTTTCAAATACTTGCGCGACACTTTGCCTTGCACTGCGCAGTTTAAGCGCGTATTCGGATACGACTCTTTCTTGGGCATCAATCTGTTTCCTTGTTTGTTCTATATTCTCAGCGGAACGAGTTAAAAAGTCCAGCTCCGCACGGGTTTGTGCCAAAAACGCGAATACCTGCGGCAGACTGCCGCCGTATTTTCTTTTCAAAACTTTTATTTCGTCAAGCCGCGCATCCGCTTTTTCAAACTTTTTTTCGTCAAATTCAAATCCGTCCATATAACTTTTAACTGAAGATTCAATTTCATCAATATCGTATTGAACGCTTTTCGCACTTTCCAAAATCTTTTCTATTTTAGAATCGAAACGAGCAGCCACAGAAAGCGCGGACTTTATTTCGCCGAAGCCAAGATCCGAAAAACACTGCATTGCCCTGTTAAGATTTGTATGAATCTTTTCAAAGTTAAGCATCTTGTTTTTAAGTTCTCCAAGTTCTTCGTCCTCGTTTTCATGAATGTGAGCATTTTCGATTTCGTTTATTTGGAACTCGTACATATCGATAAGTCTTTTGCGTTCGTCATCCGAGCCTCCGAAAGCTTTAAATGCCGCGCGCAGTTCCTGTAGCTTCTGATACTGTTCCGCATATTCAGCTTTTATCCCGTGAATTTTCGCTCCGCCGTAGTTATCCAAAATTTCTAAGTGATTTTTTGATTTAAGCAAGCTTTCGGTTTCACGCTGCCCGTGAATCTGTATAAGATACCCTGCCGCTTCGCCCAAAGTTTTAGTTGTAACCGTTGTTCCGTTAATCCGGCATTCGTTCCTGCCGTCAAGTTTCAATGTGCGTGATAAAATAACCGTGTTATCGTCAAATTCGATTCCGCTACGTTCTGTTAATTCGCTTAAAACCGTACCCTGTGCGGTAAACACCGCGTCCACTCTTGCACTTGCCGCGCCCGACCTTATAATGTCTTTTTCCAATCTCTCACCCAGTATGAAGTTAAAACTTCCCAAAATAATGCTCTTACCTGCGCCCGTTTTACCTGTAAGCACGTTGAAGCCGGGCGAAAATTCAATTTCGGCTTGATTGATAAGTGCAAGATTTTGGATTTTAAGCGATGTCAGCATGGGATTTTTTCATCTTTTAATTCTTTTTCTATGAACTCGTCCACTTCGCGCACAATTTCGGTAATTTTACCTTTCTGCTGCCGCCCTTCATGCAAAGCCTGTTTAATCAACCCAGTGGCTTCCGTAAACATTTGCAGCGCACGGTCAAAGTTCTTTTCATTCTCAATTTCTTTGCCAAGTTTTTCAAGTTTGGCAATAATATTCTTATTTTCTTCCATGTTGTGATTCCTTTTGTTGACCATACGGACACGAGTTCGTTTCGGTATAATCCTCGAGACTCATCTCGTGTCCGCACGGTCTAGTGCGGTTTTACCGGTAACAGTTGCACCGATTGTTCCATTATACAGTTTAATATCCACGCTGTCACCTACAGTAACATCATCGACAGAGATTACTTCATGTGAGGAATGATATATTTTCGCATATCCCCGCCGCAAAACTGTCAATGGGTTGCTTGCTTCAAACACATTTAAATAACCAAGAATTTTATCTTCTTTGTCTTTGAGTTTATGCAGAATCGCGCTCCGCAGTACAGCCCATAAAGCGCGTACCTGTGCGATTCGCGTCTGATATTTGTTCCGCAATGTATAGTAAATATGCTTATATGCACGGATTACTACATCTCTTTCTGATACTGCTTCCGGAATGGCAAGTTCTGCAGCGGCGCTTGGTGTTGCTGCCCTTAAGTCCGCAACAAAATCAATCAGTGTCCAGTCCGTTTCGTGACCGATCGCGCTTATTACCGGTATCTTACTTGCAAAAACGGCGCGCGCAACACTCTCGCTGTTAAAGGCGGCTAAGTCTTCTTTGCTTCCCCCACCGCGAGCCACAATTATTATATCAACCGGTTTTATTGAAATATCCTCTAGGTCTAGTGCCGCGCTCTTAGACTTCGTATCAGAAACTAAAGATGCCAAAAAGTTTATGCCAGTTGTTATCTCTTCCGCCGCTCCAAAACCTTGCACACAAGTCGGATAAACCACAATATCAACCAGCGGATCGCGGCGACGCACTACGCTTTTTATATCATGCAGTACGGCACCGGATTTACTTGTAACCACTCCGATACGCCGGACTTGGGGCGGTAGCTGTTTCTTAACTCCGACATCAAAGAAACCTTCCGCTTCTAGCTTCTTTTTAAGCGTCTCGAATTGCAAAAAGAGCTGTCCGAATCCAAAACTTTCACAGTGCGAAATGACAAAAGACACTCTGCCTGCTTTGTTCCAATAACCCACCGTACCGCGCACAATGACGTTTGCTCCGTTTTCTATGCCTTTCATCTTTTGCAGATAATAACACACGCACGAGATAACGCTTTCTTTATCCTTAAGCGAAAAATAGACCGCATTTTGTCTTATACTCATCCCGTCAACTTCTCCGACAACCTCTATGTAATGCAAAAGTTCCTCAGCATCAAAAATCTGTTTTATATAATTGTTCAGCTGCGTAACAGTAATTGCTTTAGTATCCATTTAACAAATTCTACCGCATTTACCTTTATTTGTCTACTCCTGCACGCAAACGCGGCTGTTTTAAAAGTTGCTCTTAATTATTCAATCGACCGTTTTGTGGTTGTTTATAATTAAACTAATTTTCTGACTTTTGTATTTTGAATTTCATAATAAGCACCATAGAATTTTAATACTCCATTTTCAACCATAATATACGAACCGTCAGGGAGTCCATACATTCTTTTGTTTTTACTAAATGGTAAAACGTAATCATTTACTATATCAACTTCCTCGCAATGAATTTGATAAGTTTTGCTATCCCCATCAAAATGAGGAACAATAATTACATCCGCAAAGCCTAAACCATTAACAAGTCTTGGTTCTGGAATATCAGCAAGACATTCGGGGAAATTGAAAATCTCTTTTGTCAAATTCATTGCTCCTGCCGAAGCTCCAAAAATTACAGCGTTAGAGTTTTTAAGCAATGCAGTAAGTTTTATTTTATCGAAGAATTTTATCTGTTGCAAAATCTTGCCCCCTGCTAAAAAAATAAAGTCGGCTTCCTCTATTAGCTTTTTTGCCAGTTTTATATTTCTGTTATCCAGAACAGTTTTTTTCTTAAAAGACAATCCTGTCATTTCAAAACCTTTTGACAAGAGATTCAGTCGCGAATCATTTATTTCAAAGTCATTTGGGTCATTGGCAATTACTAATAAGTTGTCAAGTCTTGAAAGACTGCGTTTTATATTTGTAAGAATAAGATTTTCGTCTTCAATAATACATGGCGCACGATTACCATGTTCATCTTTTGTATAACAGTTTAGTCTGCTTGCAAGAAATAGTTTCATAGCGCAATCTATCACAAATAATAAAAATGTGCAATCGACCCTTAAAAAATAATTACTTGTTCAAAAACGGTTTAATGTGGTATGCTAACAGTATGCCGAATATGCCCACAGTGACCGCTAATACACAGACGGATGCAACAGGAGCAGCCAGGTTTATCAATGCCTATAATGCAATTGATCATGCACTCCGCGTGCAGTATAACTTCAAGAACAATATCTCATTCACAGATTTAATAAGGCGCAGCGCAAGCCTTAATGCAGTAATCAAAAATCACGAGGAAGATTTGATTTCCTTTGCACGCCTAAGAAACGCGATTGTGCACAGCATCGGCGACCGGATTATTGCCGAACCGCACATAGATGTAGTAGAACTTATGGAGCAAATCGCCCGAATTGTTACAACTCCGCCACTTGCAATTGAAGTGAAAAAAAGGCATGACGTAATAACTGTGCAAAGCAATCTTTCGCTTCGGCAGTGGCTGGTTGAAAAATACAGGGTTGGATACAGCAACCTTCCCGTTTACAAAAACAATGCTTTAATTGGCGTTATGAATTGGCGGAATTATGTAGATGCCATGGCGAAAGTGCTTATTGCACACAAAAGTATCGATGAATTTATCGATAACACAACGGTTGAAGAATTTTTGCGGGAGTTTTCAGCAGACAACAATTATTATTTGGCGGGCAGCTCGATAACTATCGAAGAAGTTTTACAATTATTTAATCGTAATCGGGCACTTGCGTGCATTGTGATTACAAAGACCGGTAACTTTTTGGAATTACCGTTGACTATTATTACGCCAGGAGATGTTTTGGATTTAATGAAAGGACTGGAAAACTTTTAACTAAGGAAATCATAAGTATGAAAAAAGAAAAAGCGCAATTTGATTTTATAAAAAACGAGCACGAAATACTTAAATTATGGGATAAAATCCAAATATTTCCCAAAATGGCGGACAAAAACCGAGACAGTAAAAAAAGGTATCGTTTTTTGGACGGACCTATTACCGCAAACGGAAGTATGGGTATGCACCACGGTTGGGGGCGGTCGCTTAAAGATATCTATATCAAGTATAAGACATTGCAGGGGTATTCGGGGCAATATCAAAACGGCTTTGATGCCCAGGGCATGTGGGTCGAGGTTGAAGTTGAAAAGCTGCTTGGTCTTAATGACAAACAAGCTATTTTGAAATACGGGCTTGGCAAGTTTGTGGAAAAGTGCATGGAGCGCGTGCAATACTTTGCGGATATGCAAACTCGCCAAAGCATCCGGCTTGGGCAAATCATGGATTGGGACAACAGTTACTTCACAAACAGTGATTTAAACATCACAAGTATCTGGCATTTCCTGAAAAAATGTCACGAGCGCGATATGCTTGTGCGCAGTTACAAAGCTATGCCGTGGTGTCCAAGGTGCGGTACAAGTTTAAGCGAGCACGAAATGGTTGGAAGTTACAGAGAACTGACCCATAAAGCCGTTTTTGTCAAACTACCAATAAAAGATTATAAAGTCCGCATTAACGGAAAAGATACGGGCGCGAAAATTTTGGTATGGACTACTACCCCTTGGACGCTTTCAAGTAATGTTGCAGTTGCGGTTAATCCCGTGCAAACATATTTGCAGGTGCAGGTTAAAAGTGACAGCGACATAATTATCGTCGGGAAAGAAGCACTTAAAGTCCTGAAAAATGATGTGATAAAAGTTGTGGACGAAATAAAAGGCTCGGAATTGCTAGGGCTTATATATCAGCCCGCACTTGCCTTAAAAGTACAAAACTTTGAACACAAAATTGTCCCGTGGGATATGGTCAGCGCAACAGACGGAAGCGGAGCGGTGCATATAGCACCGGGCTGCGGAGCCGAAGATTTTGAACTTGGGGAAAGCCTGGGCTTGGAAAAAATAATACCAATAGACGACGCAGGCAAATTCACCGCCGAGTTTGAATATTTGGCAGGACTTAGCACGCGCGAATCCGAGACTGTTGTTTTTGAAAATCTGAAAAAGAACGGCACGTTTTATTACAGCCATGACTTCACACATAACTATCCTTATTGCTGGCGCTGCAAAACCGACGTTGTTTTCAAGTTGGTAAGCGGATGGGATATAAAAACAACAGACATAAAACCGGAACTTATTGCGGCTGTTGATACAATCGAATGGGAGCCGGAATTCATTAAAAAAAGTATGCTTAACTGGCTGGAAAACATGGGTGATTGGAATATCTCAAGGCGGCGTTTTTATGGACTTCCGCTTCCGATTTATCCGTGCGCGTGCGGCGAAACTACTGTCGTCGGAAGTTTGGAAGAATTAAAAGCCCTAAGCGGCAGTAAAGAAGTTGAATCTTTACCGCACCTTCACCGCCCGTACATTGATAAAATCAAAATCAAATGCCCGAAATGCGGGAAAGCGGTCGAACGGATTCCAGAGGTTGGGGACTGCTGGCTTGATGCGGGCATTACACCGTTTTCCACAAAAAAATACTTCAGTGACAAAATATATTTTAACAATAACTTTCCAAGCGATGTAGTTTTGGAAATGAAAGAACAAATCCGGCTTTGGTTTTATTCAATGCTTTTCATGTCGGTTGTATTGGAAGGGCGCGCTCCTTACAAAAAAGTTGTAAGCTACGGTACAATGCTGGATGAAGAAGGCAAAAAGTTCTCTAAAACCGGTCCTAAAAACATAATTTTTGATGACGCTGCGGAAAGTTTCGGAGCAGACGTTATGCGCTATGTATTCGCATCAGCTAATCCTGCCGGAGATATGCGGTTCGGCAATTCAATGACAGAAGAGGCGCGCCGAAAACTGATTGCTTTTTGGAATAGCTACGTATTCTTTAATACATATGCCGTTATAGATTCTCCCGACATTGCAGGTCATAAACCTAAAGACTTGGATATCACCGACATTTGGCTGCTTGAACGGCTGAATGCTTACATAGAGGAATGTATGCGCGAGTATGATGCTTTCAAAGTTCAAAATGTTATAGCGGCAACCGAAGACTTTATTAACAGTTTAAGCAACTTTTATATCCGCGTTAACCGCAGAAGATTTTGGAAGGGCGAAAACGGTACGGACAAGATGAACGCTTACTGGTCGCTTTATAATGCAATTAAAGCAGTGACGTTGATACTGGCTCCTGTGACTCCGTTCATATCCGAGTACATCTGGCAAAACTGTGTGCGCGAGATCGAGTCAAAAGCTCCCGAGTCCGTAATGCTAGGGCAGTTCCCCGCTAAACTGATTTATAAGGGAGCAATAATTGATGGCATCATAGAAAAAGTGGACTTTGTGAAAGATGTCATAAGTGTCGCTATGAAAATCCGCGCGGCTAATAACTTAAAAGTTAAACAGCCTTTGCGGACAATGTATATAAAGTCCGACAAAGAATGGGATTTATCTTTGTTTATCCCCCTTTTAAAAGAAGAAGTCAATGTCAAAAACATTGAAATAGTGCAGGACGAGTCTAAGTTTAACGTGCCGTACCTTGCGGTAGACTTCAAAAAAGCCGGAGCAGTCTTAAAAGGCGGAGTTCAGGAACTTAAAAACAAACTTGAGAAACTAAGTCTTGATGAAATGCGCCAATGCGTAAATCTTTACGAAAGAAACCGAAAAATTTTGGGATTGCAGCCCGAGTTATTTATAAAAAAGCTTAACAAAAAGAATGGTTTTGCGGCGGAAACCGAAGGTCAAATGACGGTTGTGCTTGATACCGCTTTGGATGCTGAATTAACGAACGAAGGGACTTTGCGCGAACTTATCCGCAGTGTACAGGTTGCACGTCAGGATACAGACCTTGATATTACGGCGCGGGTTGTCTTTGAAATCTCAGGAGCTGACCCGGACTTAAAAGAACTTATTACCAAAAACAAAAAGAAAATCTGTGACGAAGTCTTGGCAACAGATATAATTCTGGGCGCGTCCGATTCCGGCGAGGTTAAAATTGAAATCCGCAGATAACTGGAAAGACTTTGAAGTAATCGCAACAGGCGGCGGAGAAAAACTGGAACGCTGGGGCTCGGTTTTACTGTTGCGCCCTGACCCGCAGGCTATTTGGCGGCCGGCTTTTGATTTCTCGGCAGATGCAAACTTGGACGGTAAATATACAAGAAGCCCGACAGGCGGTGGGATGTGGACTTTCCTTAAAAAAATTCCCGATGAATGGAAAATAAAGTATAAAGAACTAAAATTTATCATCAGCCCGACCAATTTTAAACATACAGGTCTGTTTCCGGAACAAGCCGTAAATTGGGACACAACTACGGAACTAATTTACAAAAGAAAAGCCGGTGATGATATTAAACAAATCACAGTGCTGAATCTATTCGGTTATACAGGGGGCGCAACCATAGCGACGGCAAAAGCGGGAGCAACCGTTACACACGTGGACGCTTCACGCGGCATGGTTGAGATATGCAAACGAAACTGTGAACTTAACAAATTACCTGCGAACACGGTGCGCTTTATAGTAGACGATTGCATAAAATTTGTGGAAAGAGAGCTAAGACGCGGCAAAACCTATGACGCAATAATAATGGACCCGCCAAGTTTCGGCAGAGGTGCAAACGGCGAAGTTTGGAAAATCGAAGAAAGCTTGGATTACCTGACCGCCAAAGCCTGTGAACTTTTATCAAACACCCCGCTGTTTTTCTTGATTAACAGTTATACGACAGGGTTACAGCCAACGGTTATCCAAAATGTATTGCAACGGAATCTTGGAAAGCATTTTAATACAGCCGTTCTGGAGTCGTACGAAATCGGACTGCCTACTAAAGAAGGCATAGTACTCCCGGCAGGTTGCAGCGCAATCGCTGTCTGGAAATGAGAATATGGATAAAAGGCAAAAAGGTGAAATGATGGAAAACATAATTACAACCGATAACGAACAAAACGAGCCCAGCGTTATTTTCGAGGATAATCATATCATAGTTGTTATTAAACCGCAGAATATTCCGACTCAAGCGGATGAAAGCGGCGACGAGGATTTGCTTTCACAAATCAAGAAATATATTAAAGAAAAAGCAGAAAAACCGGGTGAAGCTTTTTGCGGTCTGGTACACAGGCTTGACCGTGTTACCGGCGGTGTGATGGTCTTTGCTAAGACATCCAAGGCGGCGGCGCGCCTGAGTGCTGAAATCCGTGACGGACGTTTCCATAAAAAATATCTTGCGGTTGTGGTGGGCGAACCCAAAGAGCGCCAAGGAAAACTTGTAGACTGGCTGCTTAAAAATTCAAAAACAAATGTGGTGGAAACCGTTCCGAGTGCCACAAACGGCGCAAAGCGCGCGGAACTTGACTACAAAGTTATAAATATCACAAAGCAGGTTTCCTTGGTAGAAATAGACTTGCTTACGGGAAGATCACATCAGGCGCGCGTACAAATGGCGCATTTGGGATTCCCAATCTTCGGCGACGCAAAATACGGCGGCACAACACTTGCAAAAGGCTGGAACTTGGCGCTTTGGGCATATGAACTTTCGTTCGAACATCCTACAACCAAAGACAATCTGAAGTTCATAGTCAATCCGCCGGATACAGTTCCATGGAACCGGTTTGATTTTACAAGAGGCAGGGATAAAAAGTGAAATACCACAGCGGCAGTAATATTGAAAGACAATCCGAAACTTTACAGCGAAATAATGAAAAAGAGGCACGGATTTTTGCAATTTCGGACTTGCATCTAAGCTTTCAAACCGATAAGCCGATGGACGTTTTCGGAAGCAACTGGGCGGGCTACGAGCAAAAAATCATGGACGATTGGAACGCAAATGTCGGCGACGATGACATCGGTATAATTGCGGGCGATATAAGTTGGGCAATGCGGATAAAAGAAACCCAAAAAGATTTTGATTATATATCGCGGCTTAAGGGCACAAAAATTATTATCCGCGGTAATCACGATTATTGGTGGAGTACTATTACAAAAGTCCGCGAAAGCCTCCCTGAAAATATAATAGCGCTTCAAAACGACAGCGTAAAAATCGGCAGAACGGTATTCTGCGGAACGCGCGGCTGGCGGGTCCCTGAGCGCCGCGCAGTACAAAGCACCGAAGATAAAAAGATTTTTGACCGCGAACGGCTTCGGCTTGAAATGTCACTTCAAGATGCAAAAAAGAAAATGGCGGACGGTGACCGTTTAATAGCGATAATGCATTATCCCCCGTTCAATTGTATGCGCGATGACAGTGCCTTTACGGAAACCCTCGAAAAATATGGCGTATCGGCATGCGTATACGGACATCTGCACGGCAAAGCCCACAAAGACGAACTGACCGCTTCCAAAAACGGAATAAAATATTACCTGACAAGCTGTGACCTGATAGGACATAAAGTCATTGAAATAAAGTAATATCAGTTCACAAAGAAAAACTGCTGCTTTTTGACAGAATTTTTTTTGGCGCGGCTTTTCTGCTCTTTGGAAAGAATATTCGTGTTAATGCGGCCGCGCGACAAATCTATTTCCAATGTATCACCGTTTTGAATATTGGCGAACTCCTCATTACTAAGCGAATCCGGTGTGCATCGGGTTACAACAAGAACAGATGTCTTTTCACAAAGTCCGTCTGTAATCACAGCAATCTCGTTTTGTTTCTGCATCCCTTCAATCGCGTACGCAAGGCTTGTCACATATGTATCGACACAATTGTGGACGACAAGAATACTGCCAGTTGGAATAGAATTGGCAAGCAGCGCCTTGTCGGCAGCCTCCAAACCGTCATATACCCAAGCCTTCCCGGAAAAAGATGCCGGAGTGTGTTTCGCGGGCTGGACATAGCCGCCGTGTTCGGCTGCCGAACCTTTTACAAGAATTATCCGCGCATTGTTTGAAACAGGGGTTTGGTTTGCGCTTTCTGTTGCCGCTAAAGTGTTCTTTAACTTCTCGCCGCTGTATGTCAAAGCACTTTCATCAATCAGTTTCGGAGATGACGCTAACTGCTTTAAAATAGGAAATATGCCTATCTCTCTTAAAACGCTGCAGTTTTGATTCTCACCGGACAACAGTAAAGGAACTTTGACCGAATATTCTGCGATAAGTCCATGCGCAATTTGAGGCTCGTAATTTTTTACAAGATTCGAGGCAAGGTTCAACGCTCCGATTTCGCCGCCTATCGCTAAACACAAAGCCATTGCATTGCCCAAACTTCCGCGTGTTAAGAGTTTCTTGGAACTGAAAAAATCTTTCGCGCTTTTATATATTTGAGCACCGGTTGCAACGGCGTTCCGGTACTGTCCGCCGGAGTTTAACAATCCGCAGCTTGCACCGGGAACACAAAAGCCCATGGCTTCGGCGAGTACGAAAAAGGTCGATGCGCTATCAAAATCATTGCTCAAACATTGCGGCACAAAAGCATTTTTTATCATTTCTTCGCTTTGGCGCGAATTAAGTTTGCCGCATGCAGCTGCTCCCAAAACTTGTAAATTTCCGCGCCGTCCGGAATCTATAGATGCAAGGTTTACACCGGTTGGCAGTAAAAGTATCGGGCAATTAACCTTCGCCGCACCTTCAATAATGCCTGCGGCGGTGATATCGCAGTCTGTAATAGCAACAACACCGTCAATAAGATTCGTCCTAATAATTGCTTCCGCGTTTTGTGCAGAAACTTTCCGGAAGCCTGCCGCATATTTAGCTGTCATGGGATTAATTTTGTTAAACTGACCGAACTCCGCCATAGAAAAAACTTTAACCGTGCCGTTTAAAGAACGTACTCCGTATTCCACACTTTCAACAAGCCTTTTATTCGCGGCAGCATCAACGGTTGAGATAATTGCAATGTTAGGTACTTCGCCTGACGTCACCTCTTGACCAAGGCTGTAAGTTTCCAACTTTTTATATAATTTTGCACTCCCGGACAGCGTGTTATAGTTCATTTACGGCTCCTTGAATTATATTACAAAATTATAAATCAAGCACGTGCCCGCTGTCAATAAAAACTCTTAAATGGTTAAGAATTTGAAAAATATTTGCCTGTTTTGTTTTAGATGTATTATGTAATACATAAGAAGGAGAAACAAATGAAAACAATTTTAATGACGATGACAAATAACCAACTCACTCCCGAATGGATAGCTACATATTCACAAAAATCATTTTTGCAGGTTGCAATCACTTATAAACTTTCACATAACCGTAGCGACCGCCGGAGGCTCCGAAATAACTGCTTGACCATGATTCTTCACTGCCCGTAGCGGGGTTTAGAACGCTATATGTACCGCCGCCGCCGCCCACTACCAAAACCCAATGCTGCGAGCCGCTTGCTGTGCCAGGTTTCGTTTGGGATACCTCAACAACAATTGGAACTTCGTTAGAAAGGGCACTGTCTATCTCGCTAATCTGTTGGCTTTGAGATATTGTTCCGCTTCCGCCATAACTTATTTGACCGTTATCTGTACAATATACCGTCTTGTAGTTATTATCGTCTGTAGCCTTAGTATCAAGATAGGACGTATAGTTCCCGGGGCCTACTGATGTTAAATTTGCCAGAGAGTTATCATACATAGAATTTACAGTAGACCCTTCGCGGGTTCCGAAAAGAATATCCAGCATCATCGCTATCGATGTAGCTTTGCATCCGGTAGATGTTCCCTGCTTTATCGCATAACTACCTACATTACTTATCCTATGTAATGGACCGCCTGTTCCATTCTTCGGGTCGTTGCCGGAACCTGTTGTTTGTGTGTTATCATTAGTTGGGTTCGAGCCTGTGCCTGTCGTGCTTGTAGAGCCCTTAGGCGGCGGAGCTGGATTACCCCAAACGGTCAAGGTTATGACAGGCTTATTTGAAGTATTGTCGGTGGACGTTGAAGTGGAAGTAGAAGTGCTTGTTGTGGAAGTACCGACTGTTAGGTCAAAAGTGTAATATCCGTCATACATAATTGTAACATCATGACCGGACACCGTAACACCGCTGTTATCGGTGTACTGGCTTTTCAATGACCACTCTCCTGTATAATCCGTTCCGTTTTTCTTAAGTGTCAAAGTGGCTTTTTTATTTGCTTCTATCGTTGTTGAAGACAATTGGTAATCGTTAAAACTTGTCGAGCCGCTGAATACATTGTCCTTTAAGCTTACCGTTATTGTCACCATTATCGCAATCATAATCAGTGAGGCTATGGTATTCACAATCCGCTTTTTGGCTTTGGTGCGTTTCCCTTCGTCTTCCGCTTTTGCAAGCATAAACCCAAGGTACACCGAAAAAATCAGCGCCAGCGAGCCTGCAACCGTGAACACAGCCACCAAAATCGGATAGATATCTTTAAGGAGCTGCTGCCCCCACGTTCCCTGCTCGGCGATTGTAACCCCGAATAAATTAAACAAGTTCATATTTTAATACTACAGTATTCGTCAAAATATAGCAAATTATTTTGCGTGCCTTTACTCGCTCTCCACTTGGAAAAAAAGTTGCATGCGGCGGCTGAATTATGCTATACTGTACGGTTGACTAGGCGGGGAGTTAGCGGCTTCCTGTAGCCCGTGCGCTGACCGGGGCCGAATACCTTATGCGAGGGAGAGTTTGAAAAGGCCAACACTTTATCTCCGGCCGCGTTGACGTCAAGGTCCTGTGCAACGGCAATCCCGCGAACCGTGTCAGGGGAGGAATCCAGCAGCACTAAACGGGTGAATCGTGTGCCACAGACAAACTTTGGCCGAGCGGCCGATTTAAGAAGTTACCTTTTCTGCTCTTTCGACTTAAGGGTCAACACCAGAAAAACCTATCCAAAAAAATCTTGCGTTGCAAGGTTTTTTGGTCTATATTTTAATAATGGATTCCACGGTTCATTTTGAAAATGAGAAGTTTGTCGGCCGCACTAATATTAAAAGCGGGTTGGTGAACAGCGTTGTCGCGCTTAGCGTAAAAGAAGTTCCGGGTGTGGCGGGACACAAGGTTTATAAAGGGCTTAGGGGCAAATCAAACGGTATAAAAATCTTATACGGAAAAGACGGCGTTGAAATCGATGTGTGTATAGTGCTTGAATATGGTTATGCCGCTGCCGATGTTATATACCGCGTACAGGAAAACATTGTAAATGCGGCAGGCAGTATGCTTGATAAAAAAATCCGGGCGGTCAATGTTAAAGTCGTTGATGTCGCCATACCTCACTTAGAAGCGAGTAGCAAATGAGCAGAAAAAAGTCGCGCGAAATCGCATTTAAACTACTTTTTCCTTTTGCTTTTGATGGAATTAGAAAACAAAATGATGGCGTGTCATTTGTTGATAATAATGAATTGGAACTTGCAACAGATGCCGAATCCGGGCAGCCTACCGAAAAAACAATTGATGCCAAAGAGATGCAATATATCAACAAACTGTATGATGCCGCGATAAGCAATCTTGACAAAATCGATGAGATTATTTCATCCACCGCAAAGGGATTTTCATTTGACAGGATTTACAAGGTTGACCTGACCGCGCTTCGGCTTGCTGTAGCCGAGATATTGTATTTGCCCGAGACCCCTGCGGTTGTTGCAATAAACGAAACTGTTAACTTGGTAAAAAAATACGGAACCGAAGCAAGCGCCGGCTATGTCAACGGTATTTTGGCAAGCATCATCAAGAATCAACGAAATGAATAGCCGCAATTGACACGGGCGAAATGGGTTATTTATCTTGAGAAACGGCTGTGAATTCAACTTGGCGGCGCGGGAGATTAACTCCGGCGACAATTACTTCAATTTTGTCGCCCATTTTGTATGTACGTTTGGTGCCGGTAAGCGTCACTTGCTTTTCATTATAAACATATTTTTCTTTGTTTTTTGAAGCCGAGCCGCCCGGCATATTTTCAATTCTGACAAGCCCCTCCACCGTGTTCGGCAAATACACAAACACACCAAAATCCTGAATACCGCTGATATGCCCTTGGAAGCGCTCTCCTATACGGTCGTACATATATTCGGCGCGCTTCAGGTTGTCTACTTCGCGCTCGGCATCCGTCGCCGCAAGTTCTGTTTTACTTGACTGTTCGCTTGCGTCTGCGGTGAACTCGCGGAGTTCCATCATTTTGTGGCTGCTTAGTTTTCGGTTAAGCATCATTTTTATTATCCTGTGAATAACCAAATCTGGATAGCGCCGGATGGGACTTGTAAAGTGACAGTAATACTTTGCCCCAAGCGCAAAGTGTCCGATGCAATCCGGACTGTATTTCGCTTTCTGCATACTTCGAAGCGCGATCATGGATATAATCGGTTTAATATTTTCATCCAAGCCACCAATCAAAGCCTGATATGCTTTGCCCGTCGGATTTTCTGGATTGATTTTATGCTCAATCTTAAAGGGTTTAAGACTTTCCACAAACCGTGCAGCTTTGGCGGAGTCCGGCTTTTCGTGAATCCTGTAAATAAAGGGCAGGTTTAAATCGTACATATTTTTGGCTACAACTTCGTTGCAAAGCACCATAAAACTTTCCACAATCCGATGCGACAAAAGATGCGGATAGGCAATCACATCCTTGATTTTGCCGGTTCTTTCATCCAGAATAATCCTCGGCTCGGGAACATTGAAAACAACTTCACCGCGCGCCTGCCTGTTTTTTTCCAGCGCCAAAGTCATCTCCGCCATATCGTTCAGCATTGCTTCGATTTTAACCAACTCAGGTGACTTCGCATCCGGACTGCCAAGCGGATTATTATCAACTGAAACTTCATCCAGTATTTTTTGAACTTCGCTGTAGGTGTATCTTTTCTTGACATCAATTACGCTTTCTACAACTTTATGGTCAGTCACGTTTCCGGATTTATCCATCGTCATAAGAACTGATAACGCCAAACGGGGCGCATTAGCGGTTAAACTGCAAACATTATTTGACAGCTGTCTTGGGAGCATCGGCAAAACCACATTCGGGAAATAGACGCTTGTGCCTCGTTTGTAGGCTTCTTTATCAAGTTCACTGTCCGCCGCGACATAATGCGAAACATCGGCGATATGCACCCCTAGTTCAAAATAGCCGCCGGGTTTTCTTTCCAAACTTATGCCGTCATCCAAGTCTTTTGCATCCTCAGGGTCTATTGTGACAACAAGTTTGTTCCGAAGGTCTGTGCGTCTTGCGATTTCTTCCGCGCTTGGCTCTGCCGCAACTTTTTTAGCTTCGGATACTACTGCCGCCGGAAATTCCTCGTACAGATTATGTTGTCTTATGATGCTTAATATGTCTACGCCAACGGCGGATGCTGCGCCCAAAATTTCCGTAATGTAAACACAACGGCTTTTATAGTCCTCGCAAAAATGTGCAACCACTTTATCGCCGGCACGCCATCCGCCGCCGCTTATCTGCGCTTTCGTAAGCCGTACTTCCAAACTTTGTCCAAGCCGTTCATCGTCCGGTATGATAAAAGTAGCCGTTTTGCTTTGCATAACAGTGCCGACTACATTTTTTACACGCCGTTCCAGTATCCTGTCGATAACGCACTCCGGTCTTTTTGTGCCACGTTTTATGCTTATTAAAACTCTGTCACCGTCAACCGCGCCTTTTAAGTCCTCGGCCGCAACAAAAAAATCGGCTTTTGCGTTGTCAACAATACAAAAGCCATATCCGCGCAAAGTTACTTGCAAATCTGCAGGGACAAGATTTAAGGAGCTTGCCGTTGCATATTTGCCTTCCTTAAGTACAAGAAAACCTTCAAGTATCAGCGAATCCAAAACCGACTGAATTTCTGTTTCTTCCGCGTTAAAGATACCCGTTGCCTTTGCGCAAAAAGCAGACTTTTCAAAAAAGCCGATATGCCCCGACAGAATAAAATTCTTGATTTCTTCCGTAAGATCCGACATCTCTTTGACCAAATCAAACCCCGAACGAGGGTTGGTAAATCGTATACGAAATCCCGAACAAAATCGAACTTACAGCAATAATGATTACACAGATGATAATCAGTCTTTTAAGCCGTCCTTCGTTGCTTGTGCCGCGGTTTTTAGTGTAATAAGATTCGCTTGCCCCCGTGATTGCATTGTTTCCAACTCCGGTCTGCGGAGGCGATGCCAAGATACTTATGATCATTACGATACAAGATACGGCAACAAGAACAATAAGCACCGCACGCAAAGCAGGGAATGTATCAATAACAAATTGTGATACGCCAAGCATATTTTGTAACATTTGAACTCCTCATTTACTGTATAGAATAAATTGTGCTTTGTAAATCATTTTAATGACTAATCACTTTCATTGACTAACTGCTATTGACTAATTATTGTGATGTTTTATTCATTAATTAGTCATTAGTCAGAATCTCTGGTAATATTTCAAGCAAATAATTTGTAGCCGATATTGCGGTACCGCTTAAGCCCGGTTCCGGCGGGAATCAGTTTGCCGATGATAACATTTTCCTTAAGTCCTACAAGGTGGTCTACCCTGCCCTTAATAGCGGCTTCAGTAAGAACACTGCTTGTCTCCTGGAAAGACGCAGCAGATAGGAAACTTTCAGTTTTAAGTGCCGCTTTTGTAATGGAAAGCAACACACGCCGTGCGGTCGCGGGTTTCTTTCCACTGCTCATGGCGATTAAGTTTTCTTCCTCGTAACTTGCGGCATCTACTATGCTTCCTGCCTGAAGTTTAGTCTCGCCCGGCTCCTCTACCTTAACTTTTCTAAGCATCTGTCTTATAATGATTTCCAAGTGCTTGTTATTAATTGCAATATCCTGCGTTTTATAGACCTTGATAACCTCGCTCATCAGATAATCCTGCACCGCTTTGATACCTTTGGTACGTAAGATATCATGAGGATTAATTACGCCTTCGGTAAGCGGGTCGCCGGGTTCAATTACGCTTTCTTTTTTGACTTTAAGTTCCATACCGTAAGGAATTAAATAAACTACGTCTTTTCCTTCCGAAGTATGCACAGTAATTTCCTGGCGCTTATCCACATTTTTTATCGCGGAAATCCGGCCTCCGACATCGCTGACAATCGCAACGCCTTTGGGTGCACGGGCTTCCAAAATTTCTTCCACGCGCGGCAGACCTTCCGTAATGTTGCTTGTTGCAATACCGCCGGCGTGTTTCGTCCTCATTGTTAATTGTGTTCCGGGCTCGCCGATACTCTGAGCGGCTATAATTCCGACGGCTTCACCTATTGAGACCGTATTGTAACTGGTCATGTCTTTACCGTAACATTTCGCACATATCCCCCGTTTTGCTTTACAAGTAAGTACTGTGCGGATTTCGACTTCTTTTATGCCGGCTGCATCAATTTGTTCCGCCTGTTCCGCCGTAATCATCGTATTAGCGGGAACTATGATGCGTTTCTGGTTTTTAGGATCAACCACATCGCGCGCGGCATAGCGTCCTTCGATTCGGTCTCTAAGTTTCTCTATATAGCCGTCCACCGCCAAATCACGGATTAATACGCCTTTGGGTTTTTCATTATAGGCGGCAAAACAATCTTCCTCGGTTATTATTACATCTTGGGAAACGTCCGCCAACCGGCGTGTCAAATATCCTGCATCGGCAGTCTTAAGCGCAGTATCCGCCAAACCTTTACGGCCGCCGCGGCTTGAAAGGAAATACTCAAGCGGTTTAAGACCCAAACGGTAACAGCTTTTTGTAGGAACATCTTCTTTTCTGCCCGAAACGTTCGCAATAATACCACGCATACCAGCAAGCTGCATGATTTGCTTGTTGCTTCCGCGCGCGCCGCTTGCCGCCATCATCTTGATGGGATTGTACTTGTCAAAATTGGCAACGACAGCCTTTTGAACTCTGTCCGTTGCGTTCTGCCATAGTGCAATATTTTTGTCAAGTTTCTCATCAATAGTAAGCGCACCTAAAGCGTATTGTTCTTCGATAACTTTAACCGCTTTTTCCGTCTCGGCAATAATAGTTTCGCGTTCGGGCGGAATATGCATATCAAAGACTCCGATTGAAATACTGCCCAGTGTAGAATACCGAAAACCTGCGTCCTTGATTTTATCAATCGTTTCACTGGTAACAGTTGCTCCGTGTTTTTTATAAGTCGACACGATAATATCGTTTAAATCGTTTTTGACAACTTCTTTATTTATCTCAAGCGCATATTTATTCGCGGCAATGCTGCGGTCAATAATGCCAATATCCTGCGGGAAGCAACTATTGAAAATAATCCGCCCGAGGGTTGTCTCGATTTTAACCCTGTCTTTCACTTCTCCGAACCGAACGTAAATCTTGGCTTTTAAATCCAACTGACCCGCATCGTAGGCGCGTCTTGCTTCGTCTGTATTACGGAAAATGCGCCCTTCGCCTTTCGCGCCCTGTTTCACTAATGTAAGGTAATAGCATCCAAGAACAATATCCTGTGTAGGAGTTACTATACTTTTCCCGTCACTGGGCTTCAAAATGTTATTAGAAGAAAGCATCAAAATCCGCGCTTCGGCTTTTGCCTCGGGACTAAGCGGTACGTGCACAGTCATCTGGTCGCCGTCAAAGTCCGCGTTGAATGCAGGACATGAAAGCGGATGCAGTCTTATCGCACGACCGTCAATCAAAACCGGCTCGAATGCTTGTATGGAAAGCCTGTGAAGCGTCGGCTGGCGGTTAAGAAGCACCGGATGGTCTTTGATAACATCTTCCAAGACATCCCAGACCTGAGCTTTTTCGCGCTCAATAAGGCGTTTTGCACTGCGGCTGTGATGCGCCAAATTAAGTTCAACCAAACGTTTCATTACAAACGGTTTGAACAATTCAAGCGCCATTTCTTTGGGAATGCCAACTTGGTAATGTTTAAGCTCCGGTCCGACAACTATAACAGTACGACCCGAATAATCTACACGTTTACCAAGCAGATTATTTCGGAATCGTCCTTGTTTACCGCGAAGTCCTGCAGCAAGTGATTTAAGGTCGCGTTGTTTCGCTCCCTGCACAGCCTTGCCGCGGCGTCCGTTGTCAATAAGCGCATCCACCGCTTCCTGCAGCATTCTTTTTTCATTGCGAACTATAACGTCCGGTGCACCAAGGGAAATAAGTTTCTTTAAGCGATTATTTCGGTTGATAACGCGGCGATAAAGGTCATTTACGTCTGTAGTGGCAAACCTGCCGCCGTCGATTTGCACCATAGGGCGCAGTTCCGGCGGAATTACGGGAATGACATCCATTACCATCCAACTGGGTTTGTTGCCGCTTGATTTAAAAGCATTAAGGAGTTCTAATTTTTTAACCGCCTTCTCGCGTTTCGCGCCTTTGCCGGTTTTTACTATGTTGTCACATTCTTTAATCTCTTTATCTATGTCAACTTCGGAAAGCATCGCTTTAATTGCTTCCGCGCCCATACCTACTCTGAAAGCGTGACTACCGAATTTTTCCTCTGCCTCGTGATACTCGCGGTCACTAAGAATCTGCCCATAAGATAAGGTTGTTTTGCCCGGGTCAATTACAACGAATGAGACAAAATAAATTACTTGCTCTAAGTTTTTTATTGTCATATTAAGCAGCGTTCCGATACGGCTTGGAACACCTTTAAAATACCAAATATGAGTAACAGGCGCCGCCAATTCGATATGCCCCATTCTTTCACGGCGCACAATAGAGCGGGTTACTTCCACTCCGCACTTATCGCATACCGTACCCTTATAGCGGATCAGTTTATATTTGCCGCAGCTGCACTGCCAGTCTTTTTTAGGTCCGAATATCCTTTCGCAGAACAATCCGTCTTTTTCCGGCTTTTGTGTACGGTAGTTAATAGTTTCCGGCTTTGTAACCTCGCCGTGCGACCATTCGCGGATTTTATTAGGACTTGCTATTCCAATGCGCAGGCTGTCAAAGTTATTCAGTTCAAACATTTAATTTCTCCTTCTTCAATCTTCGTTTAATAAGCAGTATAATGTAGACAGTATTTCATCTGTGCATCATTCATCCGTATCGAACAGACTGCTTTCATCAAACTCATCGTCTGCGCTGGGCCTAGCATCGGTTGGTGCATCTTCGAATCCCAAATCAATTTCTTCCAACACCGGCTCGGTCTCCTTAAACAGCCCTTCGGTAATATCCGGCTCGATTGTTTCGATTTGTTCCATTCCGACTTCTTTCTTGTCGCCGGTGAAGATCCCTATATCAAGTCCAAGCCCCTGAAGTTCGCGTATCATAACCTTGGTGGCCTCCGGTATTCCCGGCTCGGGCAAAGGCTGACCGTTCACGATTGATATAAAGGTCTTTGTGCGCCCTGTCACGTCATCAGATTTAACGGTAAGCATTTCCTGCAAAATATGCGCCGCCCCATAAGCTTCCAGTGCCCAAACTTCCATTTCACCCATACGCTGACCTCCGAACTGTGCTTTTCCTCCAAGTGGCTGCTGTGTAACCAAACTGTAAGCTCCCGTACTTCGGGCATGAATCTTTGTATCTACCATGTGGTGCAATTTAAGCATATACATATAGCCCACTGTGGTTTTATTCTCGAACGGCTCGCCGGTGCGCCCGTCAAAAAGCTGGGCTTTACCGTCCATCGGAAGTCCGTTTTCATCAAACAATTTTTGAATGTCTTGCTCGGTACACCCATTAAATACAGGGGTTGCAAATTGAACGTTCATCGTCTTGGCGGCAAGCCCCAAGTGCACTTCCAAAAGCTGTCCTATATTAAGACGGCTTGGAACACCCAAAGGATTAAGCACCACATCAACCGGAGTTCCGTCCGCTAAAAACGGCATATCCTCCACCGGCAAGACCTTAGACACAATACCCTTATTACCGTGGCGACCTGTCATCTTGTCTCCGACTTTGATGTTACGTTTCTGGGCAATTGTTACCTTTACCACCATGTTAACGCCGACTTCCATTTCGTCTTTGTTTTTGCGGCTGAAAACTTCCACTCCTACAACAACACCGTCTTTTCCGTTTTCCACGCGCAGGGAACTGTCGCGTACTTCGCGCGCTTTTTCGCCGAATATAGCCCGAAGCAGCCTTTCTTCCGGAGTAAGTTCGGTTTCACCTTTCGGAGTAACTTTACCCACCAAAATATCCCCAGGTCTTACAAAAGAGCCTACGCGCACAATTCCGTTTTCATCCAGATTTTTAAGGATATCTTCGCTAAGGTTCGGAATGTCGCGGGTGATTTCTTCATCGCCCAATTTCGTGGTACGCGCCTTGCATTCTTTTAAGTGCAGAGCGATGCTTGTAAATTTATCGTCTTTTACAACGCGTTCGGAAATCAAAATCGCGTCCTCGAAGTTATAGCCTTCCCAATTCATATAAGCAACACACATGTTTTTACCGATTGCAAGTTCTCCGCCCGCAGTCGCATAGCCGTCCGCCAGAATATCGCCTTTTTTAACTTTCTCACCTTTTTTAACCGCAGGCTTTTGGTTCACACACGCTTCTTCGTTAAAGCGCGCGAACTTGATAAGTTTATAAAAATCTTTATCGCCGCTGTCGCGCTTAACTACGATTTGGTCGGCTGTTACACTGTCCACCGTGCCTGCTTCGCGGGCAATTACCAAAACATTGCTGTCCATTGCTGCTTTATATTCCAAACCTGTCGCAACCAACGGGGCTTCTGTGCGTACAAGCGGAACCGCCTGCCTTTGCATATTAGAGCCCAAAAGCGCACGCCCGGTATCATCGTTTTCCAGAAAAGGGATAAGCGCAGTCGCAAGGCTAATAAACTGGCGCGGACTTGCATCAACATAATCCACTTTGTCGCGGGTTACTTCCAAAATAATGTCGCGGTGTCTGCAAAGAATGTACTCGTTTTCAAGCGTCCCATCATCGGCAAGCGGCTCCACCGCCTGGGCTACGTAAAAATTGTCTTCCTCGTCCGCGGTAAGATAATCAATTATTTCGGTTACTATTCCGGTCTTTTTATCTACCCTGCGTAATGGAGCGGTAATGAAACCGTACTCGTTAATTTTTGCGAACATGGCAAGACTGTTAACAAGTCCAATGCTTTGCCCTTCCGGAGTTTCAATCGCGCAAAGTCTGCCGTTATGAGTATAATGAAGGTCGCGGACTTCGCTGGTGGCGCGCTCTTTTGTAATACCGCCCGGACCGACCGAGGTAATCTTACGCTTCTGGGTAATCTCGGTAAGCGGATTATTGGTATCCATAACATGGCTAAGCTGTGAAATTGAACAAAAGTCCTTAAGTGCGCGCGATATGGCTTTTGCGTTAATAATATTAATAGGATTGATAACTTTGGAAGAAATTTCCATCGTCTGCATCGTTTCGCGCATAGAATTGCGAAGTTTCAGCATACCATCTTTAAAATGACGCGTCATTAAATCGCCCGCGGTATTCAGCCGCCTGTTGCCAAGGTGGTCTATGTTGTCGCCTGCGCCAATACCGTCATTCAGATTTAAAAGGTAACTGACTGTTGCAATAATATCATCAATAAAGAGGTGCCGTCCGACCAACTTTCGCGCATTATCCCGAACTATCTTAAGCTGAGCAGACTTAATTTTAGAGCCTTCAAGCAAATGCTGCAAAGTCGGCAAGTGCACCAATTCTTTTATACCGGTTTCTTTTTCACTGAAGCCAAGATACTTATTAACGTCTACATGGTTATTGCCTATAACAAGCAATTCTTTACCTTCTTCACTTAGAATTTTCAGTTGATTAATTCCCGAATTCTGAACCGCAGCCGCCGCCTCGGGTGAAATCTCCAAATCCTTTTTAATTACAACCACGCCGTCAATTTTCACGTTTTCTGCGGCGATTTGTTTAACGATACGGCTTGCAAGACACAGTTTTTTATTGAATTTATAACGTCCTACTGTTGCAAGATCATAATTGGGAAAAGTGAAAAACATTGTATTAAGCCCGTTCTCCATAGCGGTTTCGCTTGGAAGTTCCGAAGGCCGCATCTTACGGCTTATTTCCAAAAGGCACTCGGTCTTGGTTTTCAAATTGTTCTTTTCTAAAGTTGCCTTAATGGAAGGGTGCCCATCAAACAACTTCATAATATCTGCGTCATTCCCAAGTCCCAACGCCTTCAGAAATACTCCAAGGTTAATACGGTTGTTTCTGTTCGGATAAACGCTGATGATGTCCGCGCCGTCTTTAACCATCTCTAGATATGCTCCGTGCGTCGGAGTCATAACACATTCAACCAGTTTCTTTCCGGTTTTAGCATCGTTGCTTTCTGAAAAATATACATTCGGGCTTTTAATTATTTGGTTAACAATAACACGCGCAACACCGTTTATAATAAAATAACCACTTTGCGTCATCATCGGAATATCGCCAAGGAATACTTCTTGTTCAATAATTTCGCCGGTTTCTTTAAACACAACACGAACCTTAACTTTAAGCGGCTTCACATACATCTGCCCCCGCCTTAAGCACTCGTTTTCATCATATTTGACATCATCACTCACATGGTGGTCCAGAAAGTACATCTCGACTTTACCGCTGTAGTCGGTGATAGGATTGAACTCGTCCAAGACTTCCGAGATACCTGCTGTAAGGAAGCGTTTAAAACTTTCCATCTGGACATCTAAAAGATAAGGGACATCCAAAATCTCCGGCACGCGCCTGAAAGTAAGCCGCGTATTCTTTCCGAAAGTTTCCTTAACCAATCCGGTTTCAGCAAGGCTGTTTTCTTTGTTCCCGAGCATTTGTAAATCTCCTTTCTTTGTCACTCAAACGAAATTTTCCAAACATGATATTTTTTGGTTGCTTTTGTTTTGGGAAGTGGTATACTATTGTGATGTCACTAAAAAATGTTCCTTGGGTCTGCTTTTTATCAAAGGTTCCAAGAAACATGAGATTTTAACTTACCTCCAAAAAACAAAAATACATCGATTTATCAGGTTAACATATAATATTCACCTTTGTCAACACTTTCTTCAAGTTTTTTTCACCGTCTTTTGCATATATACTTAATAATAGCGGCTTGAATGAGTTTCAATTTCATTGGCGTACCCATTGCGCTTGCTAGCTCCAAAAACTAAAAATTCAAATACTTCGGGAACTCACTTTGCTTATTTTGAAAACTAATTCTTTCAGATTCAGTCAAAATATTTTTCAATAAAAATTTTATCATATATTTAAAAGAACAATCAACTCCATTTTTTTGCGAAAAATGATATACATTCCATAAGTATGCCCTTGTATTTAATTGCTTGCAAATGCGCACAATCACGTATTCCACCATGGAAAATTCGTTTTTGATTATTTTCGTATCTTTTAAATAACAAATGTAATTGATGTAAATAAACAATCTATCAATTCTTGACTGCATTTCACTATTGCTGGAATGAAAATTTTCTCCGTACCAACTTTTGCCATAATCTAAATGATATATAGTTTCCTGCATTTCCTTGTCTTCTCGAAACTTGAACACAAATTTTTCGATAAATTCTGAACGTTTCAGTTTATTGCTTTCGCGCCATCTAAGCAATGCGGATATTCCACCTATGATTAAAGCAATCAATGAAGCAAGTGCCACCCAATTTTCTCCAAGCCAACTCAACATAGTGTTTCCCTTCTTTTCTCCATTCCGGAGCTTCAACTTTATTTTGGCGTTCCCGAGAGGATTTGAACCTCTGACCCCCACGTTCGTAGCGTGATACTCTATCCAGCTGAGCTACGGGAACATAATAACTATTTTATCAAGAAAATCGAAATTTTGCAACAAGTATCATGTTCAATTTTTCAAAACTTACTAAAAATTCTTTACAATTTGATGTTTCAATAAAACAGTTTGCCGCTAACAGCGATTTCTCCATCTTTATTACAAAAACAAAAATTAAGACATACTATATTTATGTACGCTCCCGTTATCGTTACCGCTGTGCTGGTCTCTTTGGATGCTTTGTTCGTGGGTATGTCTTTGAAACTGCAAAAAGGTTTTAAATGGCGTTATCTTTTTATCATAGCAGCCATAATCCTTGCGTTGTGCACGGTTGCATATTTTGCTGCCGGCGGAGTGCGCGTTCACATGAATCTTCACACGGGTTGGATTATTGGTCTCGCGTTCGTACTGTTGGGCGTCAAAAACTTGTTTACGCGTGACGAAGCAAAAATTACCCTGTCAGTTGCTGCAATCATCGTCTTAGGACTTGTTATGTCGATTGACGGTGTTGTCGCCACGGTTGTATTGTCCATCGACCAAATGCACACCTTTTGGACTCCGGTTCTTATGCCTGTGGGTCACTTGGCTTTTTTAGTTGCCGGCTGCTTTGCCGCCCGGTTTATCAAGTGCTCTCACAAATGGCACAACATAATTTCTGCCGCGTGCTTGTTTCTTGTCGCTGTTGCGAATTTCACAGGATTGTTTTAATGTCTTTTCGTTTCTTAACTTTTTGAATTTTGATCCGTGCGCATTGTTGTAAGGTGAGCACTTAAGTCGTTGATTACTCTTTCCACTGTGCCTGCAGCTTTAGCAAATCCTGACTGTGCTCCGGCTGATTTAAGAGATTCAGTCGGCTTTGTTTGAGCGGCAGAAGCGTTTGATAATGAGTTTGAACGTGCTTTCGCCGCCGCTTTGGGCTTTTGAGCTACGTTTTTGCGTAAAGCAGTTTTTTTGCTGGATTTCATATACTTTATTTTGCTCGGAAACAATGAAGAGTATGCAATATAAGTAAAAGTTCATAGACAAACCAAGAAAGACAAGCCGAACTGAACAAGGTGCTGACAAATAACCTATAAAAACTCGCCGTTAGTAATGAAGTAGTAAATGAGGTAACGGAAGTAACGGGTAAGATAGGTAAAAACAGCGAAGTAATAAACCCACGACAAAAGACACGAACAGTAAGGAGTAATAAGTGACACAATTATTTACACGCAACACCGAATACAAAAACCAGTCATGGCAGAGGTCAGGGACAAATCCGTTAACGCTGACATTCGGCATTAAATCCCCGAGCTATGCCGCCGTCCCAGATGTTCCTACCGCTCTCTTGAAACACTCAGAACAATATTTTCAATATTCGTAAATGCCTACAACAAATTCGGTGAAGCAAAACTAAAGTATCGTCGCAAGTTAATTAAAACCTACAGCATCGGTGTGAAACTACATAACTACTACAAGGACTTACCACTATCCATCTTTCAGTTCTTTCAGTACCCGCCGTTTTGTCCACTCCTATGAAATATGAAATAGGTAAAAGTTTACTTCTGTGATTGAAAGTGCTATTATAGATGATGCAAATGAAAACACACGAACTAAAGCTGTGCAAGAGATTCTATGACGCTATTATCAGTGGCGACAAGACTTTTGAGTTCCGAAAGAACGACCGCGGGTTTGCAGTTGGTGACACTTTAATACTACGCCCGGTTACAGATGACGACAGTCGTGCGTATATGCCTGAAATCCCATCAATCCAGTGCGAAATCTCTTGTATCCTTGATGAGGGTACCATTGGTGGGTTGAACCCAGGATATTGTGTTTTGGCTATTAAAAACGTTCATGTAGTTGGGAAATCTGATTATTTTCTTTCAAGGTCGGCAAGCCAAGTCTATCTAATGCGTGAATACCAAGGCAAAATACAAATCCTGTTTGGAATGCGAAATGGAAAAACTGGAAAAGGATTTTGGGATGTTGCAGCAGGGCACTGTGAAAAAGGCGAGACGTTCATCGACACCGCCCATCGTGAAACCTTGGAAGAATTCGGTGTTGAATTTGACGACAAGGATATTGTGTTCACAACCATAATTCACCAGTTGGAATACAAAGAAAAATCTCACAACGGTCATCAATATATTAATGCACATTTCTTTGTTAAGAAGTTCAAAGGCACACCCAAAATTTGCGAACCGGATAAATGCAGTAAACTTGAGTGGCTTGATATTGAGAATTTACCCGAAAATATTTTTGGTGACAGGCGCGAAGCAATTGAAAACTATATAAACAAAGTTGGATATTCAGAAATCAGATATATCAACAACGAGCAGAAAATAAGCATGATTTTCGATTTAGAAAAGGCCTTGGACGAATTTACTCCATTTGACGATATCGAAAAGAAACACGTTGACAGCGTAAAGCACTTGCTCGAAACAGAGAAAGAACCGTTTTCAAGAGAAACGAAAATCGGGCACATCACCGGTTCGGTATTTTTGTTAAGCAGTGACTTCAAAAGAATGCTTATGACCCATCACAAGAAACTTAACAAATGGTTGCAATTCGGCGGGCATTCCGATGGCGACAAAAACACTCTGCGTGTTGCCATGCGTGAACTTGTCGAGGAAAGCGGTATCAAAAACTTTAAACTTGTTGGGAACGGAATCGGCGATGTTGATGTTCACCTCATACAATCGCCGTCGCATTCTCACTACGATATTCGCTTTATTTTCGCGACAGATGATATCAACTTTGTTGTGTCTGACGAAAGCAATGATCTTAAATGGTTTACGCTCGACGAATTCAAGAATCTTGTTCAGAGCGACAATCACTATAAAATCCACACAATGTAGAGGCATTGACACGATTTATCAAAAAATGGGAGAAATTAATATGAAATTGGTTTTAATGTCATCAAACAACACAAAAGAAATCACAGAGAAAATTATTGAATTGGTTGGGAAACCCGCAAACGAAATATCCGTATGCATGATAAACGAAGCGAGTAATTTGTCAAGCGGCGACAGACGGTGGTTTTTCAAAGATTGGCAAAAAGTTGCCAACGCATTTGGCGGCAAAGGAAAGGTGGTTGAAAAAATATGAAAATGCAAAACAAAGTTAAAGAGTTCCTTGACAAATATAACATCCACACCAATGCGGAGATGCGGTTCATCGACTTATCCTCAGAAATTGGTGAACTTGGGAAAGAAATCCTTAAGGGCAATAACTATGGCAAGAAACCGCATGAAAACAGTCCAGCACTTAAAGATGAACTTGGCGATTGCTTATTTTCGTTATTGGCACTTTGCAACGAAACTGGGATTGATGCGGAAAATGCGCTTCAAGGCGCATTGAAAAAGTACGCCGAAAGGTTCGCGCAAAAAGGCGAAATATCATCCAGCAAAAAGAAAGTGAAGTCAGTAGTAATTTGTGGCAGTATGCGATTTGCCAAAGAACAGATGCGTGCCGCCGAGGATTTAGAGCTTAACCATGGGTACTGCGTGATTCAATGCATTTACGGCGAAAATGATAGGAAATTTACGGGAAAAGAAGCACTTACTCTGGACAAACTCCACAAACAAAAAATTGATATGGCAGATGCTATATATATCGTTAATATCGGTGGATACATTGGTGCATCGACAAGAAGCGAAATCGAATATGCAAAAGATAAGGGGAAAGAGATTATGTACCACGAAAGCTGCGGAGATGAACAGACATTATGAAATGGTTATTTTGGGGCAATCAAAATAGAACCGAATCAACGGTATAGAGGGTTTTCGAGTTCTGCTGGCGCATTTCGAAAAGACATACTGAAGAAGAAGTTTAAAGTTTTATTACTTAACATTGGCAATATGTGCCATAAGGTCTACGGTTTTGCAACTATAGCCCCACTCGTTGTCGTACCAGGCGACAAGTTTTACAAAGTTCGGATTAAGCATGATGCCGGCGCGCGCGTCGAAAATACAAGTGTGCGAATCAGTAATAAAGTCTGTGGAAACAAGCTCATCGTCCACGAACTCTACGATGCCTTTATATTCGTTGCCCGCGGCGTGTTTTATCTCGGCGCAAATCTCGTCCCAAGTTGCGGGTTTTTCAATTTTGCAGGTTAAATCTACCACGGAAACATCAAGCGTAGGCACTCTAAACGACATTCCGGTCAGTTTGCCGTTAAGTTCAGGGATAACCAGCCCGACCGCTTTAGCAGCGCCGGTGGATGATGGAATGATATTGTTAGATGCCGCACGTCCGCCGCGCCAGTCTTTATTTGACGGTCCGTCTACAGTTTTTTGAGAAGCAGTAATCGAGTGCACAGTGGTCATCAGTCCTTCGGTTAATTTAAATTTGTCGTGGATAATTTTTGCCAAAGGAGCCAAACAGTTTGTCGTGCAGCTTGCATTGGACACAACAAGTTGGTTTGGTTTATATTCTTTATGGTTGACTCCCATAACATAAGTCGGAGTTTCTTTGTCCTTGCTTGGCGCGGTTATGACAACTTTTTTTGCTCCGCCTTTAAGGTGAGCGCTTGCCGCTTCCGTAGTGGTGAAAACTCCGGTTGCCTCTGCTATAATTTCTGCCCCCGCTTTTGCCCAAGGAATATTTGCTGGATCTTTTTCGGCATAAAATACAACTTTTTTACCGTTTACGATCAACGCTTTTGCGGCGGCGTCCACCTTAATGTCGCCGTCAAAACGCCCATGGATTGAATCATATTGAAGCATATATTTTGCGTAAGTTACATCGATGAAGGGGTCATTTACCGCGACAACTTCTACATCTTTGCGCGAAGCCGCATCGCGCATTATCAGGCGCCCGATCCGCCCGAATCCGTTAATTCCTATTTTTGCAACTGCCATTTTTATAATCTCCTTTATTATTGTGCTTTTCCCATCACAATATTGTGCCTTAAGCGTATCATAATCATACCATATTTGCAAACATTTTTTAAAGGAGTGTGCCGTACCACAAGGAGCGAGCGATAGGGTCACCACGATTCGCAAATTACGGTAAGGACGGATTTATATTTTTGGTATTGGAATGTTGATATTGTAAATTGATTAAGTTTTCTGGTGATGCATGAACTTTTTTTAATCATGTACTTAGAGTATTTATTACTTTTTATTGTCCTTAAGGAAGCGGTAAGAATTTTATAGCCGGATATGTCGTCGTTTACTATAGATATTTCATCGTCAGTAAGGTCCATTCTATAGACAAAATTCCCAATAATGGAAAGATTAGTTGTATTATTCACTTTGTTCTTTTTGTTCATTGGAAAACTCCTTTTTTCGTATTTATAATAATCCCCACGTCACGTCGTGGGGATTTTCATATGCGGGCATAGCCCTTTTCCTTACGTGCTTGCCACTCAAGTGACTCTCTGTTCTGCTACTCGCACAAAGTTATTTTGTGCCTTTTTATTTTGTTTTCGTGAAAAGTCTTTATAAAACTTTTACTCTCTTTCATACTATCCCTTCTTACCTTGGGCGACTTATTTTCGTTTTGTTCAATTTTTGGTGTCGAAACTAACTTTGTGCATAAACAACTTTAACTTTCTGTTCAACGCCAAAGGCTCTTTCGTACCGCCGGCATAGCCGGCGGTTTGGCTGTCGCCAAATAAACCGAATTCACTCATTTCGGTTTTTTTTGGGGAAGATATTCATACTTTTGGGTTTTTGTTGGGTTGTTAATATCTTGACTAAACGGACGGTCATACGGTTACAATTCAGTATCAATTAAGACAGGAAAGCGGACATTTGCCGGATTCCTGCGACATTTGGTCAAGATGCGGGCTTGTTCCTAAAGTAATTCGAGTAACTTGGCAAGCATCTTTTTGGTTAAAATTTGTCATTTTCTTGGTCACATATCTTGGATATGCTTCCTCAAAAATGCCTAAATTTCACCTCAAAAATCTGCCCGCAATTCACCCAAATTACTTTAGGAACAAGCCCTTTAAAAACCCGGTGCAGTATAGCAGACGATTTGGGAAATGAGCGGGGGGTGTGACAAAAAGCGGAATATTATTTTAATAAGAGCTGACCTTTCACAAGAACTTTTACGATATTTTCGCGTATTTCTTTTAAAGGCCTTGCTATAATGCCTTCTTTTGCGACAAAAATGTAATTATGGTTCGGGGTCATTTTTTCAATGTAAGGCTTTACAGCCTCGCGCATTAGCCTAAGCGCGCGGTGCCTTACGACACTATTTCCGACTTTTTTGCTTGCGGAAAAGCCGATTTTGATATTACGCATTTTACAAAACGAAAAAACAAGGGTCACAAGTTCGGCGTGCTGACTTCGACCCTTGCGGTAAATATAGTTGAATTGCTTGCGCTTGGTTAATCTGTATTTCTTTTTTAACATTTCGGATTTTTCCGGTGTTGCCTCACGGCAGTTTAAGCGATTAACTTTTTGCGGCCTCTTGCCCTACGGCGCGCCAAGACTCTCCTGCCGCTTGCGGATGACATACGCGCACGGAAGCCGTGAACTTTAGTTTTGTGCCGTTTTTTAGGCTGATACGTTCTTTTCATATTGGCAGTGTACCCGAAAAGGTTGCGTGCCGTCAAGAGTTTAGTGTATAATGCTTTTTAAATGGCAAAGAAATTCATCAGTCAGGAATACGAAGTGTCACAGGCGGGGGCGGGTGTGCGCGAAAATACGCCGCGCTCGCATTTTTTAAAGATTATTACCTCTGTTGTTTTTACGTTTACAATTATCATTTCGCTTGGAGTTGTTGCTTTCAGCATCACATTTTTCTTAAGCGAGGTTGATGGGACTTCTATGATGCAGACGCTTAATGCAAATACGACGTTAGAGTCTCCTGTGAAAGACGACGTTTTAGTTAACCGCTATGCCCAGGCGAAGCCTGGAAATATTATTGTTGTGAAGCACTATGAAGGTACAGTGTTAAAGTATTATATTAAAAGACTGATAGGAGTTGCGGGCGACAAGATACGATTTAATCGCTATGGTACAGTCGGCAGTTACACTTATAAAACGGTGGTCAACGATGTGGAAATTGATGAATGGTACCTTGATTCATACTGGGGAATTATGGGTCAGTACGGTAAAGAAATTTATGATTATCTTGAATACGATTACACTTATGTTCAACAATATGACCCAAATAATCACATTACCGATTTTGACCAATTTATTGTAAGACCTGCCGACGGACAGCCCGCTTATATTGAAGTTCCTGCCGGTTACATTTTCTTTATGGGTGACAACCGTGGCGGTACTAACGAACTAACATTCGGGTATCACAGTTATGATTGCACAGCATTCGGACCGCAGCCCGCGGACTATATTGTCGGAGTGGTTGCAGACATAATAAGAGAAAAAGAAACCATCCCCCACTACGTATTCCGCAAGCTAGGTTATTTTATTACCTTGAAATGGATTTTCGGCTAATAGTAATGAGAGTATCCATGAAAATATATTATTTATGAAATGAGGTTTGGGTAATTATATAACTCCCAGCAATTCACGCAACGACTTAATAAGTGTTTCTTTGTCTGAAAACTTTATTATTATATCTTTATCGTTGCCGTCAAGTTTAATTCTTATGAAATTCGGTTTCTTTCGGTTTCTGGAGTTTCCGGTGGTCTGTACGGATTTAGCCGGCTTAAGTTCAGTTTTTGATGCTGACCCGGTTATATAATTTAAATCCCACTTCTGCCTGGACTGTATACCAATTTTACAAGGAGCATTGAATTGGCTGTTTCGCGCGGTTAGTATCTCGCGCTCTGCATTGACTTGGCAGTTCTTGCATTGAGTGCCGTCCTGATGCTCTTGCTCCGTATCCTGTTCCATTATACATACTTATTGCCGCTGGCGGATTTCTGTGAATAACACAATTAGCAGGCGCGAAAATACTTGAAAAACTGCCGCCAAAATGTTAGACTATGACTATACTATTTGCGCCTATAGCTCAGTCCGGATAGAGCACCGGTCTTCGGAACTAGCAGTAAGGGGTTGAGATACCACAACATAGTGCCGAATACCAAGCCAAAAACCCTGCACGTTGTGGTTTGATGACTGCCCACACAAAACAGTCACCCTAAAAGTCACCTTTGATTGTTCTTGATTTCACGCGCCAAATAATATACACTCGTTCAGTGGTCAAGCATGCTCCCTTAGTGTAACGGATCAGCACATCGGTCTTCGGAACCGCTAGAAAAGGTTCGAATCCTTTAGGGAGCGCCACCATCAAAAAAGACCTGCCAATTTCGGTGGGTCTTTGTGTATTTACTTTGCAAGCGGTAGCATGAATATATTATCCATAACACCTGGTGCTCTTCGTTTTTCAGTTTTAAGGAAGTGCCCATAACGGTCTGTTGTGGTGCTTGGTCTACTGTGCCCAGCATCGGCGGATGCTTCGAGCAATGGAACGTTGTTGCGAAGTTTCATAGTGATATTCGTGTGGCGCATGCTGTGAACCGTCCAATGTCCAAGTCCAGCATTTTTTGTGATTTTATTTATCCAGTGTAAAAATGCGCCAATGTGAATCCGCGTTCCAGTATCTTGATTAACAAAGACATAGTTTTCGTTTTGCTTCCAGGCATCGCCCATTTGTTCTTTTGTTGAAAAGTACCACTCTTTATATCGTGCCAACTGTGTGGCGAGTATATCTGGGATTTCAATTGTTCGCTTTGATTTGACGGTTTTGGGGTCTTTTATTTTATATCCGTATTTGTCGGTATACGATATGCTCCGAGCAACCGTTATCATATTGTTTTCAAGATTTACATTTTCCCATTTAATGGCGTTGATTTCGCCACGGCGAAGCCCAGTGAAAATCAGCATCAGAATCGCCGTGCTGTGTTGAATGTCGGGATAATCAATTATTGTTCGCAGTATTCGCATCACTTGATTTTCGTCCATGCATTGAATTTCCTTTTGCTTGACGCTGGTGTACTCCACGTATTCGGCTCGTGCAACGTTGCGGTTGATTAACTGCATTCTTGTCGCATATGACAGCACTGCACGGGTGTAAGCCTTGACATGGTGGTTCGTGCGATTAGCATATGGGACTATTGTTTCTTGAATGTCGAAGATTAAGTTAATATCAACAACTAACACTTTTGCAACTTTCTCGGCGTATTCGTAAGACACATTTTGCTTACCGCTTAGCACGTGGCAAATCGTATTATTATTTAACCCATGCTTTTCAGTTAAGGTTTTATATCCTTCGCCCTTGTCTTTGCAGATTTGTTTTAAGATTTCTGGTTTCGAGCGAACTGTTCGGGTTATCTTTTTTCGGCTATCCAGGAAGTCAAAGAAGTTTTGAATAATTGCCGACGTGATATTTCTTAACTTGAAATGTCCGATGTGGTGGCAAGCAATTTCCAAGTTGCGTTCTCCAGTTGCTAGGTGCGTGAACGACGCCTCGGGTACTTCCAAATTACACTGCCGCTCCAATCTTTTTAGAAATGCAGTAGCACAGTCCTTGAAGGTGCTATCGGGGGTTAGTGCGCCGTTGGGATTGAACTTGTTATATGTGGCTCGGATTTCTTTTTCAAATTCGTCGGCACGAATAGAAGCTTCACGCTCAGCTTGTTTGATGGATAGTTCCTTTGGCGGTGTCCAAGATTTCGACTTGGCGGTCATCTCGCCCGTCATTTGATTTTTGATTTTTACTTGGAACAAATAAGCGAATCCGTCTTTCCGTTCTCGTTTAACAATAGTTGCCATTTATTTTCTCCTTTTCATTTTGCCAATCTTTGGCAACACACAGTAAGCCGCAAAAGTCACCCAAAGTCCATACAAAACCGGGAAGAACTTTTAAAAGATTACAGTTAACAAATCGTCAAAATTTATAAAGATTTTGTTGCCAGTAATGATGTGCTTTACCTTGCCGTCAAGACAAAGGTTCTTCAGTAAGAAATAAGTTATCGGCGACTGCGGGTCTTCTGCCTGTATCATCCGCAGGCACTCGTTGATTGTTCTCATTCGTTTCACAGTGTTATTTGTTTCCATAAAATACCCCTTGTTTGATTCTTGATTATCTTTTGATTTTTTGATTGTTTTCATTTGATTTTGCGTATCATTGGTTATCATTTTCTGCCATTCGGTATCGCACAGTAGTAAAAATGTTTTGATTTTTGATTTTGCGATTTCTCGCGTGTGACTGCCTGTCCGCTGTATTCTATGTGTGTCACAGAGATTCAACCGCCCCCTGGGCCTATCCGCCGCTTTTGCCGTTCAAGCAAACTCTTTCGGCTGTGGCAACTTTGACATAGTGATTGCAGGTTCTCTATATCCAACGCCACACCGTCGTCACGCATTTCTTTGACGTGGTCAACGCAAGTTGCCTTTACAAATTCTCCGCGCCCGCGACATATCTCACAAAACGGGTCACGGGCGAGTTTTAGTTTGCTCAGACTTCGCCAAGCGGGAGAGTTATAGAAAGCAGTCGCCACTTTGTCACGGGTGTATTTATTGTAATTGCTATGTTCTTGCTTGCGGTGGACGTCGCAGAACCGTTCCCGCGTAAGGTTCGGACAGCCAGGATGGTTGCATGGGTGAAGTGGTTTATATGGCATTTTATCCTCCTCCTCCTTTATTTTCATCGGGTAATAGTAATTGGCTATTCTCGCAGCACCCGAGCAAGAAATCTTTTGCGCCTTGGCTTCGGCTTTCGCAAAACTTTGTGACCGCAAAGTCTGCCGTTGATGCTCTGATAAATTCAAGGTTCTCTTCGGTCTGCTCGTTATAGTTTCGTTCGCCGTATCGCTCGCTGATTGCGTTACGCTCGTATTTGCCGTATGTCAGGCGAAAATCCGCATCACGGTTAATTTGGTCGAGCACTTCGCACATATCTGCAATCGATGGGAAAAACTTTGAATCTTTAACGATTTTCTTTACTGCGATTTGCATAACAGATTTTGGCACTCGTGCAAATGTGTCAGCCCATAGTTCAACCATTGCCGCGGCTTCGATATCGCTTATCTTGCCAAGCTGTTGCGGATATGCAACTTTCAAAACCGTAAGCAATTCTAATGTTTCGCTCTTTGTCATTTCGCACCTCGCAAAGCAATATTGAGGAATGGATTAGATGTTTCGCTGTTTGCCTGTGATAATGGTTGTTTGCCGAACTGTGGGCGCCTTGTCCACAACCGCACGGATGCCTTCCAGTCTTTCATCGGATTTTTGCCGACGCGCCAGCCGTTGCTTTCGTAATAATCAATAAATGCTTGTGGGTCGATGTTGTAACCGTTTTCACTACAATAATTAGCGATTTCTTCCAAAGTAGGTTTTTTGAATTTGTGGAGCGCGGAGCCACTTTCTACTATCCTAACTTTACCTAATCTTTCCTTACCTAACTCTATCCTTTCCTGGGTTGCCATTTGGTTGTCGCTTGGTATACTAAGGATATATTCTCCGTTGTCTATGACGGAAATTAGTTGTTTTTCGGTCAAGTGTTGTGTTTCTTTATATCGGTCGTTTCGCAAATAGTTGTGGACTTTCCAGTGGCGAATAACCACGATTCCGCTCTCAAATGCAATTACGAACTGCTTGGCGAGCAAAACCTTGATATCATCGTCTTTCGCGCCGATAGCCCGCATTATGGTTTTTGGGTTTGCAACAAAGCCGTCATCGTCTGCGTTCATAGAGAGTTGGAAATATAGATTTTGTGTCGAGTGTGGCATTTCCAAAAACGCATCACTGCCAATTATTGTCTTTGCAAACATTCGTCTTTCAGCCATGTCGCCTCCTTATTTACCTTGTTCACTTATCCAGGACTGCAATTGACGAAAATCTATGACTATGCGATTGCCTATTCGTTTGGCGGGATAAAACGTCGATTCTTTGATAATTTTATACGCCGTAGTAATGCCGACGCCAAGTTCGGCGGCCATACGGCTTACGCTTATACAGAGAGTTTCTTTTGTGCCGATATTTGTTTCATTGTTCATTGTGAACCTCCATTCTCTTCTTATTGTCTTTTGTAAGGTTCTATGGTTGTTTTGCACCGACCACTTGTGTAAAATTTTTAATCCCTTGACGGGTCTGGAACTTCGACCGTCACATCATACCTCCCTTTGAGATTTGGGAATTCTTCGCACAGTTTCTTTTCAAGGTATTCTTCGATTACTCCTTGCAACCCCGAAAAAATCTTGGTGAGCTTTTCTTCCTTGCTGGCTTGGGCAAATTGTTCTCTGGTATCGCACGCAGAGTACATCGCCATTCGGAGACTGTCGTATGAGTTCAATAAACTTGCAAGCTCCGCAGACACCGTGCCACGAGCCTTCCGCCCAAGTTCAAGCATCCGCCGCTTTGCCTTGTCATCAAATTTGTAGACTGTTTGGATTCTATCCAAAATCTTTTGCGACGGCGGGCGTTCGTTGCCTTTTTCAATGTCTGACAAGTACGCATGCGCCATTTCAAGTTCTACTGCCGCCCCGCGAAGACTAAGCCCAAGCTGTTCCCGGCGCTGCTTAATCGTGTCGCCGAACTCTCGGGCGTACTGCTTGCTGTATTCGTCCATCTGGACTTTTCTTGATTTTGCCTTGCGGTCGTTTTGCACCATACAACTTATATATATGTTAGGCGTAATATATGTCAACACATATTACGCAGAAAATGATATAAGTCGTGTCTTTCTTTGTCGAAAAACTATTGCTTAAGTATCTTGCCAAGTTCGTCATATGAAATTATCTCAAAAGATTTTAGTTCAACAGTTGGCTCAAATACTTTGTTTGTCACCATAACGTTTTTGATTTGATATGCATCAGAATCATTTATCTTTTGTAGTGTCAAAAAGTTCTTTACGTTTTGCGTTAAATAACTAATCCGAGCTTCAAACTTTTCTTTATAGTTTTTAGTATCCGAGAAAAAACGTTTTTGCATATTGTAATACTCGTGGGTACTTCCAATGTAACCAAGATACTTGCATTCTATATTCCATATTACCTTGCTATTTCTATCAATGAAAATTACATCATAGTCACCAATATCGTCCTTACAATCTTTAAACTTGTATTTTGGTAAAAGAATTCCATTTTTATTACCAAATAGCTTCGCAACATCTGTTTCAAAGCTCTTCTCATAGAAATTCTGTTTTTCTTGCAGTTTTTTCATTAAAGAATTAAGTCCAATTTCATACGGTGGGTATAACTTGTCTAATCCATATAGCCATGATTCAAAAAGTTCTCTGCAGACTACTGGAGAGAAAACTATTTTCCCATTTACCCTTAATAAGGGTTTCACGTCGAAGCGATTGCCACGATATCTTCGTTCCCATATTGGTAAAAAATTATGAGATACTTCCACTCCATTTTTGTCAGCAGTAACTTTTAATCTCTTAGAATCTGCTATCCAGTATTCAAGCGCATCCGTATAATCCTTTTTGGCAAATTTACTCTTATCGATTTGTATGCTTTCAAAATCTGTCAGCAATTCGATTGCATCGATTTCAAAAACATCAGGTTTTATTTCGACCTTAAATGTATGATTAAATTCCCAGGATAAGTAATTAAGAAAAGATAGCGCCAGTTCAAATTTGACTCCAATGTCAGCACTTATTAGCGATACCAGTTTTTTAAGGCTATCATCGTTGGTGCTATTATTTGGCAAATAGTCTTCGCTTTCTAAAACCCGCTGTGATTTTCTAAATAGGTTTTTGTCTTTAGCATTAACTGAAACCCTGAAATCATTTGAAACAATCATTTCAACAGCTTCGTTTTTGAAGTATGCGGCATCTGAATCATCTTGCAGTTCAACTATTGCGGCTGCGAAGGCGACTAAATAATCCAGCTGCTCATGTGTCGCACATATGGTGGAATCTCTCTCGACAAATAGATTGCTTTCTATTGCGTAAAGCAAATTTCTTATCCGCGCCTTTGAGTTGTTGCGATTATTTAAGGCACTTTCTTTTGTGCGTCTCGCAATTTCCGCATCCAGTGGCTGATTGCCGAGATTATATACAGTACTGCTTCGCTTTTTCTCAAAGGTATAATGCGCAAGTCTACTTAACAACCTTTTGTGTAAATCAATCTGGCTATATTTGGTAATCTCTTGTTCGAGGTGATTTACAAGTGCAGTTTGCATAGTGCGTACAACTTTCGTTGCTGCCTGCTTTTTATACTTGTCTTCTTTAATTTTATTTGCAGCGGCAATGATTGCCAATTGCTTATTAACTTTAATATACACTTCATCATTCGGCCAGCTACACAAATTATTATCGGAAATATAGTAGTTAATCATTTGCGACTTAATAGTCGTTGCCTTTTTGGCGCTAAAGTCTTTCTCAACTGAGTCTTCAAATTCCTCATAGCTAAAAACACTCTCACAGCATTTAAGTAATTCAATGAAGAATAAGCATTCAACTTTTCTAGTTTGACAATCTTCCAAATCCTTAAAAAATGCATTTTTATCTATGGTGAATCTGATTACTCTTTGTCCATTATCAATATAAGCATCACTGTATACATACTCACGCTTGCTTTTAAGGAAACCTGTTTTGTCTACTTTCTTGGCGTAATCCCAAGGCATATACATAACTTGCGTTATTCCTGGTTTATAGAATCCGCTATTTACGAGTATTTTCTCATATACTTCAAATCCGCGAGAAATCATATCGTCTATGAGTTGAAACTTTTCAAATTCTTGTCGCCCGGCTTCTGTTTCATTATAAAAGTCTAAGTTATACGCAATGAAGATTATCGACTCGTTAATTTTCTTAATTCTGCCACCGAATCGCCGCATTGCCTTGTTGAATATGAATTTGAAATATGTGGTATTACTTTCTCGATGCAAAATCCATTTGTTTGCAAAATTAAACATATAACTTGGATAATCAAACGGGAAGAACTCCTCAAGCTCTTTAAACTTGCCAAGTTGAGTCCATTCCGGCAAATTTAACTCTGTCCAAATGCCACCAATGTTTAATGCGCCGTGCGAGATTTCTTTGCCACCTTGCTTCCATATTTCGAATTTACTTGCTGTGCCATCACACATTGACATAGCAAACATAGTTTCACCACCAAAATCAAACTCAACAAATTCACAAACCTCATCAACACTCTCGGCTGAGTGTAGCATGTAAACAATATCCAACAAGGAATACCTAAACATTTCATCGCGCCCAATCATCTTGATATAATTCTCTAGATTTGTATGAGCGTCAAAAGATACAACCGTGAGCCTGCTTTCGCCTTCAATTGGTATAACAAGATTATGACCTTCTTTTGGTGGCGTTATCAATCTTAATCCGCCATTTTTTTGTTGCCTTTTAACAGTAGCAACATATTGCATCAGCTGTTTCGGAGTGAGCTTGCTTTCATCAATTAAAAGCAACGCTTTCTTTCTACCAAGAATCAAAAAAGCTGGGCGTTTGCTTTCTAGCAGTTTTACTTTATTGTTTTCTTCAGATTCTATTACGCCTACATTATAAAAGATTTTCTCTTCGTCTGGGTTTTCACTGAAATTGTTGAGCAATGTTGTCCAAAGCGCCATAGCAGAAAAGTCGTTTCTTTCAGTTTCGTTTAATGTTTGCTCTAATGCGTGGTATGCATCAATTATTATGCTTGGGTTAAAAAGTGGATATAAATCATTTTCGTGACTAACGAAATGCTCTTTGTCAACAATCTCTTGCTTTTTTAGTAGTAACTTAGCAAAAAGCTCACCGAATTCATCAGAGTTTCTCTTTTTATACCATTGAACGCACTCATTGAAAAACTTCTTACTGGGTAAGAATAAATCACCAATGGATTTATTCTTGTTGTGCGGATTATTTGGTTTTAGAGCATATAACATTTCTTTTACATATTTCAAAACACTTTCGAATTCATTTATACATTTTTTATAGTAAGCAAGAGGTTCGACCAATTGCATTAATGAATAGACAAAACTATAACCGTTGCCAAGAATTACCGGGTAAAACTTTTCATTGTACCTAATTTTCACTTCACCAAAGTCTGGCACATTTTCGTCAACATACTGTGAAAACTTATAATGGGTTTTTATGGTTTTGAAAAACTCTTCGAACTCTTGGTAGGTCGATATTGATTTTTCACCATTCTTTTCACAATCAAACAGTGCTTTATTCAAACTTAAATAGAACTGTAGTTCTGGTCGATTACCTCGCCAAGCATTCATGCAAAAAACCGCGCGAGCCAAATCGAAGAAATTATATTCGTTGAATGTCTCTATGAACTTTTTCACTAGGTCGGTATCAACATTGCTTTGTATTCTCGAACTTGGTTTAGGGAACTCACACTTAGAGCTATTAAGGCAACAATTCTTATACTTTTTCCCGCTGCCGCAAGTACATGGATCGTTTCGACCGGGCTTATCCGCCATTTGTCACCTGCCTTTTAGTTCGATTGCATTGATTGCAGGCACTTATTTGTTCTTTCGTTCTAAAATCTCCAACAATAGGCAAATTTCTTTCGTGATATGAAATAGTGAAGTCGGCATTTATTTCTTCGTCGTATTTGAAATCTAAAAAACTATTAATACATAATTCGTTCTCGAGTTCATGATTGAGTGCCATTATGATTCCAATCGGATAATGCGAAACTTCACTCGAAATAAAGGTATACAGTTTTCCATTAACACTTGAACACTTTCCCATAATTGGCGCGCTTACACTATCTCTCGTTAAGAACATATAGAAATGGACATTTCGACAAAACTTGTTTACATCTTTGTTTAACAAGAACTCTTTCATGTCAATTTTTTTCGATTTAAAACAACCGGGGTTTAAAGAGTTAAACATGGAAACAATTTGTTTGAAAACATTAAGAGGTTTGAATTTTGCGTTTCTAATATGGCATTCTTGATTTGGCTGAAGTGTAACACTCTCCATCGCATCACTGATGCACTTAATAAAGCTTTTGTATGCTCTCCCATATAATGCTCCCGTTTGCTCATTGCACTCCTTGCATAATGATTTTAGTGAAAAACCACCCTGAATTATTGCGTTTTCCACTTTGCCGCCTTCCCATGGCAATAAGTTTGCTGTCATCATATCTGTCATACTGGACACTCTTATCGTGTTTTTGTTAAAGGCACATCGTGGAGGAATGTGTTCTTTTGTTAGTTTTCCATTTTTACCGCAAATAACACAAGTGCCAATATCGTTTTGCTTAATAATTTCCTTAACACTATGTTTAATTCCCTGTTTCATCTCAATACCTCTTTATGCCGCCACCACTGCGCCGTGGAGCGTATTTACTATGTTCATCAAGATACCAATCCTGTCACCGAAGTATTTAATAAGGTCATAGTTGTCAAATGGCGGAGTGTTTAGTATGTCTTCTGGTGTGATGTCGCCGTTCTTTTGGACGTAGTTAATGATTGAACGGATGAATTCGATTTGGCGAGAATTGAGTTCGGTGTTGGCGCTTAAGAACTTGCCAAACTTTTGCTGGATTGCATCTTGCGACAAGCCAATAAGGCTTCTGACAAAAATTGCCAAGTTCTCTTGTGTTGTGGTTTTGTTGTAGTCGCTTTTTGTGCCGAGTTCTTGCCATAAGATCCGCTCAAGCTCTTGCATATCTGCTGGCGTGATTTTTTCGATTTTCATAATCTTTTGAATTACTGACAAGTTCTGATTCGCCTGCAAGAAATCAAGCACGCGTCGTTTGTATGTTCGAATGTCAACAAAACCGCCGCTTGCACTTTCTTTTTCGATTATCTCGTCATCGAAATCAGTGTCATAGTTTTTGCCACTCAAACTGTCACGAACAAATTGCATTAAATCACGCAATGCTCGGCGCATGCACTCTAAACCTTCCGTTGTTGCGTTTGCCCAGAATTGTTCAGTTCGAATTATTTTTAATTCTTCTTTGCGGGCGGCGATTTGAGGTATTGTTGTTTTTAACAGCAATATTGATGCAATTTCGCAAACCTCTTTAACTGCCTTGGTGGATTTAGCCGTTTTTAACGTCGAGCCGTTCACAATGTTTACAAACTCAATAAAAAGTATTTTGGCGTCAAATATAAGCGCGGCATCGCCAAGTTCACCTTGTTTGTCTACAAGCGGTGCGATGTGTGCGTCCAATTCCGCCAACGCAAGCGGGCTTATGTAATCCCAAGCCTTAATGTCACAGTACTTGTCCACAAATTCCATTTCTTTTCGCACACTGATGCTGGTTGATTGTTTTTTGATGTCAGCAACGGCTTTGTGCAGCTGCTCTTTCAATTCTGCATAATACGCTTTTTCAAACTGATTCTCCTGGTGCTCGATGTTTTGCAGTTCGGCAAGGATTTTGCTTCTAACTTCGAAAAGGCGTCGGCTTAGGCTTTTTTGCACTTGTTCTTTATCTTTGTTTTGTTCAACATTGAAATATTCGAAATTGCCGAGGTAATCAAAAATCGTGAAATACTCTTTATCAACACCACGACCAAAAAGGTCTTTGCATAGTCGTGTGCCGCGCCCGATCATTTGAATAAATTTAATTTTACTTTTCACGGGTTTAAAGAAAACGAGATTCAAAACCTCTGGCACGTCCACGCCTGTGTCGAGCATATCAACAGACACTGCAATTCGAAAATCCGCATTATCGCCAAACCTTACAACTAAATCATCGGCGTAATTCACGTAATTATCAACCAACTGGCAGAAGTTCGCAGGCAAGCCAGGATACATTTTATAAAACCGTTCCACAATCATTTGTGCGTGCTTGTGGTTATAGGCAAAGATAATCGTCTTACCAATTACTTCACCGCCGTTGGTTTTGATTCCGTTTCGCATAAGGTCATCCAAAACGCGGTCGCAAGTTTTTTGATTATACACGCGCCGAAATATTTCGCTACCTTCGATTTTGGTTGGCATTTCTTGTTGTTCATCGTCATCATCGTCTCCGCTTGTTTCCGCACCGAAAATCCGTTTGAACTCATCTTTATCACGGGCAGAGAGTTTTTCATAATCAACTCCATCCGTCAAAATATTAGTAGAGCGTGAATTAACCCGATACGGCACAAGGAAGCCATCGTTCACAGCTTCTTCCAGGCTGTACTCGTCGGTTGGTTCTTTGTCTTCGCATTCGAAAATACTATATGTATTTTTTTGAATTTCACTTCTTGGCGTCGCAGTCAATCCTACAAGCAAACTGTCAAAATAATCGAAGATTGCGCCAAATTTGTTAAAAATGCTGCGATGCGCTTCGTCGATTATTATTAAGTCAAATCGCCCGGTCGAGAACTCTTTGTTTTCACCATCAACATAGTTAATCATTGTTTGATAAGTCGAAAACATAAGCCGCGCGCCCATGTTTGGCTTTGCGTTACCAGAAAGTTCCTCGACGGTAAAATTAGGTAACAGTTTCGCAAAGTTCTTTTTGGCTTGCCGCACCAAGGCAGTCCTGTCCGCCAAAAACAAAACATTTTTAACCCAGTTGTTTTTAGTTAGTATATCGGTTAGCGAAATCGCCACCCTGGTTTTACCAGTACCAGTTGCCATAACAAGTAAGGCTCTGCGGCGATTATGGTTAAATCGTTCAGCAACAGATTTAATCGCTTGCTTTTGATAGCCACGGTTTGTGATGTTGTCGTCGATTTGCAAATTTGTGATGTTACCACGGTTTCGGCGGTTTATCAGCAGTTGCAATTCGGCGGAGGTGTGATGAGCATAAACTTGGCGCGGAGGATAAAGGCCATCAATAATCCAAAGGTCATAACCATTTGTGAAATATATCACAGGGCGCGTGCCGTATTTCTTTTCTAGGCAATCGGCATAGAGCGTGGCTTGGTGTTTGCCTGCCTCAACCTTGACGCTTGTTTTCTTGGCTTCTACAACTGCCAAAGGCGAGCCATCTCTGCCAAACAAAACATAGTCGCAGAAACCTTCGCCAGCATTGTTTGGCATTCCTTCGACTTTGATTTCAACACATGCTTTCAAAGGCTGGATTACATTGTCGGTTGTTAAAACTTCCCAGCCAGCTTCTTTGAGATAAGTGTCGATATAAATCTTGCGTGTGTTCTGTTCGCTCATGTATGGCATAGCTTCCGACACCGCTTGACCTGCTTGTTTTCTTGCAATTAAATCCGCAAGAGTATTTAGGTTCGCTTCGGCAAGTTTGATTTGCTTCTCGCTAACTTTCTCGCTGTGGTCGATTCTTGTTGCGATAATCCTAGCAAAGTTAAGACCCTTATGAAGTTGCTCATTGCTTATATAATCCACAACAGCAGGTAAGTTCAATACTTCCAAAAGAGAAGCGGTCTTTCCAACCGTCACTTTTTGTATTTTGCATATTTCTAATAATAGTTGCTCTAATTTTTTCTTCATTCGTTTTGCCCTCCAAAGTATTTCTGCATGTGTGCTTTGTATAGTGTTTCTGTTTGTTCCATCTCGGTTTTTAGTTTTGTTTTGGTTTGCTCGACTTGGGTCACAAAATCGGCGAATTGTTGCTGTAGTGGAAGGGGCGGAAGAATAAACGGCATAGATTTAATAAATGAAACTGCACCTATGTTTTGTATTCCGCTACCTTTTGTTTCTAGATTCGCAATGCTTAACTTCATCATCATCAAAAAGAAAACTGATACCGTTTTACTATTTAATGTAAATTTACACAATGCTTGATTTATAATTCCTTTTTCGCAACCGATTGGCAATTGGTATAACTCGCCCATAGTTCCAGAGCAACTCATGATAAAATCGTCAGCGACACATTCAAAGCGTTTTAGTTCTTTATACTTTTCTTGCGTAATATAATAAGTTCCAATTTCTGCTTTTTTTTGGATTGCATTTTTTTGTTCGTATACTTTGTATGTTGTTGCGTTTTTCTTAACGAAGAAATCTTTTTTTAATGCACTTCCAAAAGGGCCTCGCACAATTGAGTTGCAAATATCTGCGAGTGTCTTAATCTCCCAACCCTTGCCGTTTTTGATTGGGTCGCCAAACATCTCGTAAAATTTGCTTTTAACAAGTTCATCCAAAAGTTTATAATGTTGCTTTTGTTTTGCCAAAACATTGCAAACGGAATCGAGTTCTGCGGCGATGTGGTGTTGTTCTTGGAACGGCAACGCTGGTATTTTCATCTTGCGCATATCCGATTGCGTAAGTTTTTGTCTGGTCGCACCATTTACAAGCCCTTTGGTGTCGTAAAATGCAAGGGAGTAGCACAGATAGTCTACATCAATGAAATCTTTCGGTTTTAACACATGAGCGTGGTTATTAACCCAGCATTTACCAGAAACTCTATAAGCGATTGGTCGGTCTTTTGAACCAAAATTTCCACCGTCTTCTGCAAGCAACACAAGTTCATCATTAAAAATGTAGTCTGCAACATAATCTTGCACACCATTTGCCCCATAATAAGGGTATTGACCACTTTTTCTGTTGCTTGCTGTTATCGGAACTCTTTTGCTATCCAAGATTTCACAGCATTCACCAACCGTAAAATACTTGTTCATCATTCCATCCCCTCCAACTTCTCCAACTCTTCCGCAATCTCGATGTGCAACTTTTTAATTTGGGTAATGATGTTTTTAGGTGTGTCAAAAATTTCGGCTACATGTTCTGTCTTTTTATATTTATTGATTGAAAGGTCATAACCGTTGGCAACGATTTCGCCCTTATCCACAAAGAAACTTTTCTCGATTCGCTCACGACCAGTTTCGCCATCAAGGTTGTTAAACCTCTCGATAATGTCTGGAATGTCGTTTTGCTTGATTGGTGTGCGTTTGTCGTCAAGGCTGAACCCATCGGCACGCATATCATAAAACCAAACTTTATTTGTTCCGCCTGCATTTGTTTTGGTAAAGATGAGTATTGCGGTTGAAACACCAGCGTAGGGTTTGAACACGCCGCTCGGCATTGAGATAACTGCGGTAAGGCATTGTTTTTCGACCAACTCTTCACGGATTGATTTGTGGGCGGTAGAGCCGCCAAACAGCACGCCATCAGGAACAATGCTTGCACATCTGCCGCCAACTTCAAGCATTTTTACAAATAAAGTTAGGAACAGTAGTTCAGTCTTTTTGGTTCTACATAGGGCAAGAAGGTCTTTTGAAACCGCTTCAAAGTCAAGCGAACCCGTAAACGGTGGGTTCGCAAGTATAAGGCTGTATTTGTTTCGTTCTTCGTTTTCATCACTTAGTGAATCTCTGTATTCTATGTGTGGGTTTTCGACTCCGTGGAGCATCATGTTCATCGCACCAATTCGCAACATTGTTGGGTCGGTATCGAAACCAGTAAACATTTGGTTTTGGAACTTGTCGATGTTTTCTTTTTTAAGCAAGTCATCTTTTTGGCTTTCGCTTATATAATTCGCACTGCTTGCAATAAAGCCAGCAGAACCCATCGCTGGGTCACAGATTGTGTCTGCCAGCGTTGGTTTCATGAGTCTGACCATCATGTTGATGATGTGTCGTGGAGTGCGGAACTGTCCGTTCTCGCCACTTGATGCAATTTTGAAGAGAAGGTATTCATAAACATCGCCCATAGAATCTTTGTCTGTCATGTCTAAAGCATCAAGTCCGTCGATAACTTTGGCAAGAATTCTTGGCGTTGGAATCATAAAGATTGAGTCTTTCATGTATCTTGCAAATGCTGTATCTTTGCCACCACTTAAACTCTTCATAAATGGGAAGATGTAGTCACGCATCCGTGTAAACATTTTACTGGGTTCTTCGTTTTTGAAGTTCTGCCAGCGTAAATCTTTGTAGTCGATTTTAAGACTAGCTTCTTTATCAATCACGCATTCGCCGTCGCCAAAAACTCGCCCCTTGATGCTTTGTGCGGTTAAGCCCATCGCTGATGCCGATGCTTCACGCTTTGTTTGGTTGTCGTCAAGGAGTTTGATAAACATCAAATATGTTATTTGCTCCATAACAGAGAGCGGGTTTGTAAGTCCACCCGTCCAAAAAGTTTCCCAAACGCCGTCTATTTTATTTTTGATTTCGCCTGTGACCATTATTGTTCTCCTTTGTTCGTTCGGACATATGCGCTGTTTTTGCCCGAACCTACGACTCTTATGTATTCGTCTTTTACAAGGGCGTTAAGAGCGAGTTTAATTGTTGGCTCAGACACATTGGGAAGTTCTGCCTGTATTTCCTTCTTGGTGATTTTGCCGATGCGGGCGGCGATGATGCGTTTTACTTGGTCTTGTTTACTGGCTTTATCTTTTATTACGCTTACGACGCGCTCATCAAATTCTTTATAAGCAATCCATAATACCTTCAGCATATATTTAACAAAGTGAATTGGGTTATCTTTGCTGTCGTGCCAGCCTTCGCCGCTTTGTTCCAGGGCTTCGTAATATTCAGATTTGGTGTCACAAATGATGCGCTCAATTGATATATACTTCCCGACCACAAACCCGCATTTATAAAAAAGCAAGAGTGTTAAAAGCCGACTAATCCTGCCGTTGCCGTCATTGAATGGGTGAATGCAGAGGAAGTCATGAATAACAATTGGAATCAGCACAAGCGGGTCGATATAATCGTTGTCAAGTGCTTTCACAAATTGTTCGCATAAACTGATAACTGCATCGGGCGTTTCATAAGGTTTAAGCGGTTCAAAAATCACGCGCGTGATATTGCCGTCGCCGTCTTTCTCGGCGACAATGTTGTCGGTGTTTTTATATCTGCCAGCGTACGAAAGTGAAGTGAATTTCAATAAATCACGATGCAGTTGTAGAATATAATTTGAACTGAATGGAATGTATTCATAGTTATTGTGAATGGTGTTAAGCACATCACGATAACCAGCGATTTCTTCTTCGTTACGGTTGAGAGGTTTACTCTTGCGTTTTAGAAGCGCATTGATTCGTTCTGCCGTTGTAACGATGCCTTCAATCTTATTACTGGCTTCGGTGCTTTGAATTTTAGAAACTTCTACAAGAGTAGACAGAATCTCGGGCTGTGCATCGATGTAGTTTCCGTGTTCGCCCTTCTTTTCATAAATTTTGGCAATCAATGAAACAGTTTCACTATCCAGTGCAATTCCTCTGTATTTTTCATAATTGAAAGTTTTCACAATACCTCCTTATTAGCACAAAGATATTATATATCCCGCAAGGGATATTGTCAAGATATTTCGGTATAATTATGTATCAAATTTATACCGAATAATTATCACAAGTGTTCTTCAATTCTTTCTATCATGCTGGCGTCTATATCGCCAGTTTCATCGTCAATCAGATATGGTATTTGAATAACTGTTTCGCCAATGTTTATCTTTGGAATATGTTCGCCACGCTTTACGATGTTGACTACAATGCACTTTGCACCTTTGATACGATTGAGTTTCCATTCGATCTTCTTGATATACTTGTCGGCGTCGGTTATGAATTCATTCCAATGCTTAAAATCGAAATACACATCGTTGTATTTGAAATCAAAATATTCATAAAACGATTGGTCTTCCAGTTCTTCCAAATCAATCCCGCATTGGCGTTCAATGATTTCTTTACCTACGACTTCACCGAGAGCGCCTTTATAAATTTGTTGATACAGTGATATGCTCATGATAAACTTATTGGAATCAAATGCTTTTTTGTATTTGTTTTTTTCAAATAATTCTTGAATGCAGGGAACTGCCAACATTATTGGCAAATCACAGTCCGTTTCTGATACTTGTTTCATATCAAGGCGTGTATCAAATTTCAAATCAGTTATCGAAAATTTGTTATCTACCGAGTACGAATAGCCTTTTTGATTACTGTCGAACTCGAAATACCAGCTCCTGTAATCCGCGGGCACGAACGTTGCAGTAGGGTTTTTTAACACATATTCACGCAGTGCTCGCCATTTCAGAACATTTTGACTTGATGCTCTTACTGTTCTCGCAGATTGACTTATTGTCATATAGGCGGCTTTGTTTATGCTGGTTAACTTTTCTAAGACCTGAACATTTTTCGTGGAAACCTTTTGGTTAAGAAGCGCCAAAAACTCAGTATTTAGCAAGCGTGAATCAAGCTCAGGTTTAACCCTATTCAAACGCTCCAGCACTTCAAGGTCTGAGAAAATAAATATTTCTTTGTTCTTGTGGCGACAGCGGCAGATCCGCCCAATGGCCTGGATAACATACTGGGCAGTGTGCAAGTATATGTCTTTATTCTTGTTATAGTTGATGTTATATCTATCAGAGAAGAATATCCGCTTGAAACCATTTATGACGTTGTATCTCATCTCACCATACGATATAAGCTCATTGAGACGAAGATATTCTTGTTGGAATAGAAACTTGGAGATGTCCTTATATTTATTCTCAGATGCAAAGTTTAGTTGCTGCAGCAAATGTGTTGGAGTAGCCAAATACACTCCATCAAAATCTTTCGTATTACGTTCTGTGTTTTTATCAAATACAATATTGTTGATAAGAGATTCCGGGATTTCGTATTGGATGTTTTTGCCTGAACCGACAGTTTGATAAGTGCTAATAACAAAATGCTTTTTCCCATCTTTCAAATCGTTGTAAACTTTTTCCATCTCATAATCAAAAGCATCGCTTTTGACTACAGAGTATTTGTAATATTCAAACGAATTGCATGTCGCCGCATCTTGGAATAATTCTTCAAGTCTATCAACATCAATGCTACCGCCTTTTCTTGGATGCGAATTCAGGAATGCGATAAATGAGTAGATAGCGTTAGTACCAACTTTGTTGTATAGATATGCCAGCTTCAATGTTTCGAAGTAGTGAAAGAAGTCTTTTTCATCTTCAAGCTTTTGAATATTTTTATCCAAGAATTCACCTGAATATATCTTTTCCAAAATTGACCTGCATTTCTCTTTATCGTGAAAGCAATTAAAATCATCGATTACTTCGACATTAACTTTTACATCATTCGTATATATCTCCTGGGTCTTACCGAAGTTGTCGCCGATCCTCTTATGCTCTGCTGGGGAGAGCGTTTTCAAATCGCCTTGTATTATCTTTTGGATATAGTCTATATCATAATTTCCGATTACCGTTTTTAAGCTCGCCGTGGCGGAGACGCCGATGACTTTGGTTGACTTGGACATCATTATCATTAAATCTTCAGGTGTTGTATCAAAATTGAAAGTGTGTGCAAAAGACTGGAGGTCATGATAATTACTGTCTTCAACTTCGGTGAACTTGAATCCCTTCCTGCATTCAACGCCTTCAGGGACGAGGTTCTCAATTTTTTCTTGCACCGTAAGCTTGAACAAGTAATCACTAAACTTTTCTTCCGATATGTTAAATACTTCTAGAATTGTTTTGACGGCTTCTTCAAAATTATATTTGTCTTCGCGCATACCGTCCTTCGTGGTGTTTTTGTAATAATGATAGTTTACAGATAAACGCCGCACGCCTTCTGCAAAATAACTTATGCAATACAAGATTTCTTTAAGAATCGTGTTCAGAGATTTCTCTTTATCATTGGTGGTGCGTGCAGTCAACTTAGTGAAATTCTCTTGTTCATCTAACTCTGTAATCAAGTATTTGTTCGAGTTATCTTTGAACACCGTAATATATCTTCCGTCATCAAAAAGAAAGGCTTTCTTATAATCGCTTGCCCAGACACTCTTGATGAGATAATCAAAATTGTACTCGTTGTATTTTTCTTCAAACTTCGCCTTGTTCTTTTCTATTATGTTGCCTGGAGAATCCCAGCCTTCGCCCTCTACTTTGGATTTGACATGCTCTGACATTCGTAAGAGATTCTGTGGGAATTCGACATTTTGCAATGCGTAGTGGATTGTCTTAAATAACTTGACTGCGTCGATTTGGGATATCAACCCATTGTCGATAATTTGACTAAGTACATCTCGCTTGGTTGCATCGAATTCGTCGATAAAAATGACAGAGTCTTTTATCAATGAATCGGCATATGCGTAAAATGGCATTCGATAGAAAACATTCATTGGCAAGAAGAACTTTTTTGTTGTTAGAAACACTACCTTGTAATCCTCAATTGCCGAAATGGGATATAGTATCCTGAACCAGGTATTTTCTTTTACAAAGTTTTTCTTTTCTACGAACGATTTACCAAAGAACAGAAGCTTCTGAAGATACTTTCGGAATTCGATTTCACAAACATCTATGCGGTTATCCAAGCTTCTTTTTATCTTCCGCAGCCGCTCTTGAGTGCCACTATCCTTTTTGCTTTGTTCAATCTGCTCTTGGATGGAAGTCCAGCCATCTATGGCTTCTTTCAAATCTTTGTATTCCCGTGAACTTACTATCTCTTTGTATGCATCTGGTATAATAACCTTGTTAAAGCTTTCCTTGATGGAATCCCTATATGACTTGGCAACCAGAATATGCTTTTTATCTTCATCACTTAACTTTTCAAATAGGTCTTTATAAGGCAAGTTGTTTTTAAGATTAGTGAAAAAGAACATTCTCTTGCAATCTGCAAACTTTCCGTTGGCTAGGAAGTCTTTAATGATTTCAATAACAGCGGTGGTTTTCCCAAACCCCGTTGGTGAATCTAATAAGAACAAGCCATTCCCGCTATTTTCAATAAAGTCTTCAATTGCTTTGTACAAAGTTCCTCCTCATTCAAATCTTTTAACAACACTAATTTTAACATGGAAATGGCACCTGGGTCTATGTTAATATTGAGAAATGACTTGCTTTTCATTTCAACCCAAGTTACAACACACAACCCATGAATAAAGTTTTGAAATTGATTGTTGATGATTTCACCGAGAAAAATGTGTCGGCGGAGTACAAAGTTATTCAGCACGAATATTGCGGAATAGAACGGCCGTTCATCGAGACGCTTAGCCCAGAGCAGAAGAAAGAGTATTTCAAATTAGAGAGCTTGCGCGGCGAATTGAATGACCAATTGTTTAGCGATTTCGCTAGATATTTATTTGAACACTTAAAGGCCTTTTGATTGTTCGCTTGTGCATGCCATGTTAAAATATTTGTGTGGTTAAGCTTTTCACATCATATTACGCTTTGCGTCGGCATTTCCCAGACAAGTCTAAACTTATTTCGATTTCGCTTGACGGAGGGCGACTTGCGAAGTTCGAAGGTCGCGTGTATAAAAAGCTCGCTCCGCCGTATGACTTGTTAAAACATTGGCACGAGAATAAAGATGTGGATTACTACACTAAAACTTTTTACGGGCGAATACTGAGCAATCTTGACCAGCACGCTGTCGCCAAAGAACTCGGCGACGGCGCGGTTTTGATGTGTTACGAAAAAAGCGGCGACTTTTGCCACCGACATCTTGTGGCAGAATGGTTGCGTGCCGCTGGGATTTGCATTGAAGAATTCAAACCGCAGTGATAGACTAAAATATGAACTGTCGCTTTGATACGATTGGAGATGAAAAACTGCTCGACCTACCCAAGGTTGCGTTTTTGTCGTCAATGAAGTTCACAGCGGAGCAACAAGCAAAAGTTCAGGCATGGACGACCGAAATCGCAAAGCAAAACAAATGCATAATCTCTGGCTTCAAAAGCAAATTGGAATTTGAAGTTTTCAAAACGCTTGCCAACAAAAGTAAATGCAAATTGATTTTGGTTCTTGCTCGTGGCATATACGAAGAATTGCCATATCCGTATCAGCAACTTGTCAATGCCGGGCGATTACTAATTATCACACCGTTTGCCCAAGAGCAAACCGATTCTCGGCGTGACTTTGCATATATTCGAAACCATATCGTGGTGGAGATGGCAGACGAAATAGTTGTCGGTGCTATTACGCCTGGCGGACAAATCGAAAAGATATTGCTCGAATGCGAAAAACCGTATACGGAACTATGAAAAAAGACGCCTGTTAAAGCGCCTTCGTATTGGTGCGACAACCGCTAGGAATCCATAAGTTCGCAGTCGTCTAGCAAAGCCATCGTAGCACACCTAAATTCAACCTCTATTTCAATGTCATTGCATCGGCCTTGTCTTCTCCCCAGCCGTAGTGGGTTAGACGGTATTGTGCCAACCGTCAACGCTCCATTAATTTACGAATCAACGGTCTTACGCCAGAGTTCGACAATACCTCTGGTCGCCCCACCCGATATGCTACCGTCGGTAAGGAAGGCGGGAAGCTCATGCGCATTCTATCAACGTTATTGTATTTTGTCAAGTATCCGCTCAGTATTCAAAAACCCGCTCTGTCTTTCGTTCATAGATTTCTCCGTCGAGTTTGTCATGCATAGATTTCCGCTTACCAGATGTATCACTTGACCCGCCCCTTTCGGCGTAAAACCCATTTGCATAACAATAGATGCAGTTGTGCGTGCAAGTATTATAAACGCCAATGTCTACACATGGCATGCAGCCGCAATGCTTGCGTTGACCGTCAAGACGTTTGGTTTTGACCTGTCCGCCGTTTAGTTTTGCAAACAATTCCGGATCGGTGCATTTAGCCGTTTTGATGCCGTACTCTTTCCAACGATTTTCAAGTGCGCATGTGTGGAGTTGGATTTCGTTTTCGCGTGTAATTCGGGCAAACTCTTTTAGTATTTCGTCTTGCTGCGAATTACTCGGAGGAGTAATGTCTTTTCGTTTGCCGGGGATAAGGAAACTTACCATGCAGGATTTTGTGTAACCGCTTAGTTGTTTGGCGATGTTTTCGAATTGTTTTATGTGCCATGCGACATCTATTTCTTTGTTTAATAAGATTGGGTCATATCGCCATATCACTTGGTCTGGGCTTGTCATCTTGGATAGTTCTTGGAACGTTACAATTCGCTCTTGGAATGGCGGAACATTGACCTCGATTTTATCGTCGTATGGCGTGAGTGTGTAATGAAAGTAGTATTTGAAATCTTTTAATTCGTCTAGGCGTGCGAGCATTGGTTTTGGGTTCTTCGTCCAAAAGATTATGCCATCCACATTACCCGTGACTTCTTTGCCGCCTAGCAGATTTGTTTCAACTCGCACAGGTTCAATTTTGATTTTTGCGACTTTGCCATTAGGGAAGAACGGATTTTCACAAAGCGTGTAGCCGTCTTTGATACGCGCGAAAAACCAGTCACTGTAAAATGCGGGGATGTCAGTTCGCCTGCTTACACTTAAAATCATTTTCTGACACCTCTAGGTGGCATATCGGGCTTTATGTCCGATATCTCCATTGTCTTGAAAGTTATCTCTTTGGCGTTATATCCGTTAGCGGCGTCGCCGTAAAAGTTATTTTCTCTGATTATCTTAACTCCAGCACTTGTTCGTGAATTAATATCGTGTACATGTCCAAAGATGAAATATTGATTTTTGAGGATACAGTTTTCGTTTACTATTTGGAATAGCTCATTGTCTATCCAGTCCGTTGGCGGAGTATGTGTAATTACAAGCAGTGACTTGGTTCTCTTTATTTTCTTTTCAAAGAAATCATGCCAGCGATCCACAAGTTCAAGCTCCATATACCAAGTGCGAAGCGTATCTCTATAAATCCCATTACGGCAGTTAAATTTAGAGTTTCTTGCAGAAAACCCACAGTCGCCTATTATCGTTATTCCATCTTGCTCGAACTTTGTTCCAGCGATAAGAAGTTTCACGTTATTAAACTTAGCAAATTCTTTCTTGCAGTATTTTTCAATTGGTTTGATGCCACTATAAAGCGAAACGCTTTTTTGTTCTGGCCTAATACTAGACTTCCAATTCCAGAAATCATGGTTACCAAGAACCGTGTAGATTGGTTTATCAACTCGCTTATCTACCTCTGAAAAGAAAAGTAGAATATCCGCGAGGCAATGACTTGTATCGCCTGCGACGACGCAATCACACTCCACTTTGGCAAGAGCGTCACAAAACATCTCCGCCACATTTTCAATGGAGATATCTTTGTTTAACCTTTCTTGTACATTGCTTATCAAAAATTCAAGGTGCAAGTCGCTTGTATATGCTATCTTTGCCACGCTTTATTATCCTATAATTCAACTTTTAAGTCCAGTGGAAAGATTTGAAAATAATTAACGATTAAGTTAACCTTGATGCATGAACTACTACATCAGCGACTTGCACTTTGGGCATGCGAATATCATCAAACTTTGCGACCGTCCTTTTTCGTGCATCGAAGAAATGAACGAGACCCTTATCAAAAATTGGAATGCTAAGGTCACGAACGCTGATACGGTTTATATCATCGGTGATTTGTTCTTCCGCACGGCGACAAACCCAAAAGATGTTCTTGCTAAATTGAAAGGCAAAAAGCATTTAATCATCGGCAACCACGATAAGTCTTGGCTTCCGAATATGTCCGACGATTATTTGAAAAAGACATTTGAAAGTGTCGGTCATATGCAAGTAATAAATACTGGGAAAGGTATGGCGACACTCTGCCACTACCCGATGATGTCTTTCGAGGGCGCATTCTTAATTTTTGGGCACATACACAATAATAAGAATGATACTTACTGGCCTCTGCTTAGAGGTATGACAAACGCATTTAATGCAAGTGTGGAAATTAATCAGTATGCACCATCGACTCTTGAAGAGCTTATTGTAAACAACAAAACATTTAGAGAGAACTAACATTTACATTAAGTGGAACCACTTATTGCTATAATTCTGTTTCCAAAGATTTTTGCCAGATTACTTGCAATTAGTTTTATTTCAAGTTAAAGAACACGCATGAATATCATCGAAAACAAAAGCATTGAATTGCAGGGCAAAATAACTATCACAATTCCAATTGCAGAGCTGGTTGGCTATTTACAATCCAGCATGGCGACTATACAAGTTACGCCAACAACACCATCCGTTATTCATGCATCAGATATGTTGAGCTATAACCAACCGCAAGGAAATCCAGCGAGCAGAAGAATAAGAACTATTCCTGAGTGCTTAAGAATGCTTAAATCCGCCGACCCTAAAACAGAAGTCACTTATTTCTTTATTAAGCAACTTGCCGTTAATAACAAGGTCAAGCACCTGATGTCTGGCAACAAAATAATGATAAACTACGACCATTTGCTAGAAGTACTGCTTTTGGTTTAAGGTCACCATCCAGTCACCTTTTAGCCATCTCGCAAGTTATAAATGCTAGTGGCATTGTCAAATGATGGTCACAATGTCAAAAGATGACGATATCAAAAAAATATCAAAACTGTTTTAATAATAGACTATCGCTGTTTTGCGATGTAAAATGGTGGCAGTAGCAAGCGTTAGTAGGATTTGAATACTGCAGAATACTTTTCGGCAGTTAACTTCGGAACCGGGTGTCGGGCGTTCAAATCGCTCTAGGCGCGCCAAAGGCGTTCTGGGCACTTGTGGTGAAATGTTATACTTCGTGTATCCATTTCCCACACTCGTTGGCACTCGTGGTGAAATGGATATCACAAAGGTTTCCGAAGCCTTCATTTCAGGTTCGACCCCTGACGAGTGCGCCAAACTGTTGTGAGCCGAACTTAATTAGTTCGGCTTTTTTTATTCTAAAATCCTTTTTTTCACCGTCAGTCATGATATAATCCGATATGGCAAATGATATATTAGGAATTTACGATTGCGTATATCGTGTATATGGACAACAAAAGACGAGCGCATATCCGCTTACACTGGTTGGCGATGTCGTCAAAGTCGCACAGGAACTTGAATATATGCTGAGAGAGAAGATAAAAACAGCGAAAGTTTCTATTGATGGTGAACCTTATCTCGATGGTTTTATACTCGATAAAAAAAGCATTAAGACGCTTGTTGAAAAATTAGAGTTGCCGAGTCACGTTGAATCAAAGTTGACCAATGTTGCTGATTTGCGAAATTGGGTAGTTCATTCGTCATATTTGGAATATGATTGTAAGCCATTATATCAGGATGGTTCAACAACTGATTTTGATGAACTTGTGCTTACTATTATTAGCAAGTATAAATTGCTCACAAAAGATGACGCTGACTGTTTGTTTGAATACTTGAAGCAACCAAGACAAGTAAGAGATGGTCTGCTAGTCAAGCGACTTACATTTCCAATCATCAACTTCGCACATAACAAAGGTGTGAACGACCACATAATTGCAAGCCATTGCGATTGGGTCAAACTAAAAATCATTATCACGTATTGTTTGATTTATGAATTCCAAGATTTTCTGAATGGAAACCATCTGAGCGTCTATACACAAAAAACAACAATTATTTGCGATTACATCAGGAAATACTTTGATGGCGACATGACGCAAACGTCAACTGCAGAATGCATCGAACACCTCACTGGATACAAACAAGCATATGTCGAAGGGTTCATAATGGCGGCGAAAAATATGACTGAGGGTGAAACGATAACGCGGATTGTCAGCGAAAGTATATTGGAAGTAATCGCAAACTTACTTATTGAAACTGGCAGAGCAAAATTGGACAACGTTGTTACGGCTCTGCAAAAATATATGGCATACGAACCGAATAATAAAAAGGACTCGAAAAGTGTTAAGTCACTAATTGCAAGACTTAGAAAAAGCACTGACTTGATTGGTGCTTGCGACTATTGTACAATTAAGATTTCTTGACCAACGTAGCTTCGCTTTACTAAAAGTTTGACTACCGCACTCCCGAGAGCACCAAATAAAATTAAGAAACCGCAGTCTTGTTGATGCGGTTTTTTGGGTCGTTTTTTCTGCTCTTTTATAATTAAGTTTCGGGGTTTATTTGTACGGTGCAGTGTTTTATGCGAAGGTCGGGGGCGGCGGCGAGAGTGTTTTGGATTGCTTTGACGATGCTATAGGAAGATTTGACCGTTAGGTCGGGCTTGACCGCTATTTCAAGGTCTGCATAGACCGAGTTTCCGAATAAGCGGGTTTTGAGTGATATTATAACTTCAACGCCTTTAGTTGCTTTAACGATATCATGGATTTTTGAAACAGTTTCTTCCGAGGCGGCGGTATCGATCAATTGGCTTATGGCAGACTTAAGAATGTCAAAGGTGATATCCAATATCATAATTGCAACAATAAGTACGGCAACGCTTTCCAGAATGTTGGTTTTAAGAAATATACCGGAAATAAGTCCTATAAGGACTGCTATAGATGAAAGGCTGTCCGACCTGCTGTGCCACGCGTCCGCTTTCAGTACCGCCGAGTTGATTTTTTTTGCGTAATGCAGCTGATACCAAAACATTGCTTCCTTAATAACTACCGAGAGAACGGTAACACTTATAAGATAAAAGTTAAGTTCGGAATCTTCGGGGCTTATTATGCTTTCTATTCCTTGCCAAATCAAAAGACTTGCAACTCCCGCAAGAATTAAAACCACCACAAGCGTTACAAAGGATTCGACTTTCTCATGACCGTAATTGTGTTTTTTGTCGCTTTTGGGGCTTATCAGAAATGCTGTTGCGATAATCAAAAATGAAGTAAGGAAATCAATACAGGAGTGAACTGCGTCAGAAAGCACCGACAGGTTGGCGAAAATCAGTCCGAAAACCGCAGTCACGGCGAAAAGGAAAAAGTTTGCAATCAATGCTACTGTTGATACTTTTGCTATCGTGCGACCGTATTCGCTTGACGGCGATAAGTTCGTAATCTTTTCGTGTTCTCTGTGCATTCACCAGTTATGCCAAAATATACGACCGCTGTCAATGAATTTTTTACGAGCGCGCAAGTTTGAATTATATCATGCGTATACATTGCGTATGAGCAAAGCGAATAGTAGTCCCTCAGGACGTATGAGCAAAGCAAATAGTCCATCAGGAAATATGAAATTGACAAAGTTACTTAACAAAAATGTGCTGCTTGTTGCAACTGCTGCCGTGCTTATCGCCATTATATTGTTCGTCGGCATCTCGTCATGCAGCCGCGCAAGTTACTACCAGCTTGCACTTGATAATTTAAGCGAAGCCCGCTTTTATATGAAACAGGATGAGGATTCCAACCTTAAAGTCCAATTTTTCACCGGTATGCGTGAAAATCCCTATAATCAAGACGGCATCAGCGAGAAAACGACCGCATTCGGAATAATCAATGTCGAACCCAAAGATAAATCACTTAGCGGTTTGCTTTCCGTTGAGGGTGTACTTAAGGCGGGCGACGAGTCCATCCCAGTGACGCTTGATAAAAATCCGTACGGTAATAATTTCGCGTGTGATGTCGAGCGGCTGTTTGACAAAGGCACGGACTTGTCGTTTACGCTTAATACTCAAACGAACGGTGTCACCAATTCTATAGTGTTTAATCTGCAGCCTTGTATGGCGGACGGCGCGATTTCATGGGAGAAGGCACTTGAGATTGCATGCGGGAATTTAACGTCCAAAATCAAGAAAGCCGGAAAGTTTGAATGTTATGTGAAAATCATCAGCGACCTTGTGGCAAACACGGGAAGTTATTGGTACGTTCAATTTATTACTCAGAAAGGCGATACATTTTTCTGTGTGGTTGATGCGGATGGAAATATTGTAAATAAGTAGCAGTCTTACTCACGCTGTTTCGTCCGTATTTGTTTTTGGAGCGATGCAAAGACATCGATGAGGCTCTTTTCCTGTTGAATAGGTTTTAATTCCTTCGATATTTTGAAGTGCGGAATGAACGATTGCCCTGTCGCGCGCGTTCATGGGGTTCAGTTTGATATACCGCCCTGATGTTTTTACTTTTTCCGCTTTTTTAAGCGCCAAATTTTTCAGCGTTTCAACCCTGCGCTCTTTATAGTCTTTTACGTTGACGTTTACTCTGCGCTGTTCGCCGTTGCTGTTAAAAATTGCTATTGAGCTTACTAAAGTTTGAATTGCATTCATAACTTCGCCGCCCTTGCCTATTACCATCCCAACATTCTCGCCGTCGATGTTGATTTCAAAATTCTTTTCCGTTGTTGCGCTTGTAACCGTGGAATCGTTTTCCAGCAGTTCCAGCAGTTTTTTTGTAAAAATCAAAGCCTTTTGGAATTTCACCGGCATTTGACCGTCCGACGCAACAATTGGCTGGGCATTTTTTGAATCGGTTGTATTACGCTGTTTTTTGGGGAATGGGGCGTCCGCGATGGGTTCTACTTTGATATCTTCTTTCTGAGGTGTGCCGGTTGGTCTTGGTACAAACTTATTTATCGGTCCAGGAGCCGTATGTACTTCTGTCTTTGTAGTCGGCTTGTTTTCCGCTCCTTTTTCTGTTCTAATATCTGCCTTTATATTTGAAACTGCCGAAGGTTTTTCTTGTGCAGCGGGCTTCTGAGTCGTTTTGCGTGTAACCCTGACTTTTGGCTTGCGCAAGAAACCGCCTTCGGAAAGAATTTCGACATCTACTTCATCGTAGGATGCGCCGAGCTGTGCGCAAGCCTGTTCAATAGCCAAGTCTATTGTTTTTGCCTGCACTTCGCAGGAGTCTAATTCAATTGTATTGCCTTTGTCCATATTTTTTACTTCCCTTTAAAGTATTTTGTATGCGGATTTATAACTGTTTTACCCGTCCCGGTTGTTCCTTTACCCCTGTCCTGTTTTTCCAGCAATTTATCGGCAAGCGCATTGTTAACAAAGGTAAACCCCGTGGAAATTATCGCCCCTGCTGTGATATAAAGCGCTAATGCGGCTGTGGTGGAGAGCGTAAAGAATATCATGATAACCGGCAGCAGGAACTGCATCATCTTGCCCATAGCCATCGGGTTTATTTCCGGAACTGCCGAAGCGTCGGGAGCGGCGCGCGTTTCCCGCATACTGTACCGTACTATTTCGGGTGAAGTTTTTTTATCGGTAGCCTTTTTTTTCATTTGATTCATATTGATTGCGGTAGAAAAATACATTGTAATTGCCGCCAAAGCAATCAGTATCAAAAGCCCGTTCCAGCCCTTATGCTGCGGGTTAATTGCGTTGAATATCATTTCGTATTCGCTTTTAAGGTCGGCGATATATGCATCATGCGCGGCTATTTTTTCCGTTGCTGTAGGATTTGCAGAGTCAATTGCTGCAGCTATTAGATATTTACTGTCTGCGTCAAGGTAGGCATCGGATTTGAATACGCTGCCGCTTGTACCGCTTACCGAGGATTGAAATTCCGACCAGCTCATGGTTTGACTTGCCCAGTTATCCGGTCTCCAAAAATTTTTAACCCACAGGAACGGAATATTATATTCGTCATATTTAGCGTTAACTGCGGCGGCAAATTCCGCGCTGTCCAGGCTGCCGCTGTCTTCATATTCCGCATAGACGCCTTGAAGCGCAACGAACTGGTTATTTATATTGACATTGCTTATTTCGCGCAGCGAATTGAAAACAGTAAGGAAAATAACCAAACTTAAGACCAGATTGATAAGCATGAACAAACAAAAGCCGCCCTGACCGTATCCGTTTTTACGGAAAAGATCCTGCTGGGCGCGGTTCTTGGCAAGCGCATCATTTGCATAGATTTTATTGATGTTATCAAGCTGCGGTTTAAGCTCCGCCATCTTTTTTGTGTTCTTCTTTGTAAAATATTTATTACCGAAGTCCAGCGGAGTCATGATAAGACGCAAAACAAGCGTAAACAATATAATGGCAATTCCGTAATTTCCGACCAAGTTAAATAAAAATTTAACCAATCCGAAAATCAGTGCGGTCAGTCCGCTGCCGCTTGGAAATATTGTTGTTGAATTTAATAATTTTATTAGGTTCATGGTTTTATTGCACCTTCTTAATTTAAATCAATAGCCAACCTTAGACAACCCATTTCGCGCCGCCGCTGTATCCGTAAGGCACAGGGTCATAGCCGCCACTTTTTCTGTGGAGCGGGTTACACCTTCCAATCCGTTTTGCCCCCATGTAGTAGCCTTTGAATATGCCGAATCTTTTAACACTTTGCAAGGTATAAAGGCTGCAGGATGGCGAGAATTTGCAGCTGCGGCTTACCGGCGACAGCACACTACGGTAAAAGTATACAGGAAGCAAAGCGATGAAAACAACACATTTATGCAACCAGTGAAACATACGACCCCATTTTGGATTTATTCGCTTCCATATTTTGTTTATACTTGCTAAATAGATAAAAGTCAATATATAATTATCGCATGGATTATATTACTGTTCACAAAAGATGGGATGAGTATTGGAAAAAGCACGGGACTAACCGCTTTGACCCCGCTTCGAAAAAGCCAAAGTATTACTGTTTGCAGATGTTTCCTTATCCAAGCGGGGCTAATTTGCATCTTGGGCATTATTTTAACTATGCGGTTTCGGACACTCATGCCCGGTTTAAACGCATGAGCGGATTTAATGTGTTCCAGCCGTTCGGGTTTGATGCTTTCGGGCTGCCGGCGGAAAACTATGCCCTTAAGACCAAGACGCATCCGCGTGCGAATACTCTTAAAAATATCGAAATTATGAAAAGTCAAATTGACGAACTTGGTCATATGCACGATTGGAATTATTCGGTTACAACTTGTTTTCCCGATTACTATAAATGGACACAGTGGCTTTTTGCAGAACTTTTTAAGGCAGGGCTTGCTTATCAGAAAGACGCTCCAGTGAATTGGTGCGACAAATGCAAAACCGTATTGGCGAATGAGCAAGTCTTGGGCGGGCACTGCGAAAGATGCGACACTGTTGTTATCAGAAAACAAATGAAACAGTGGTTCTTTAGAATTACAGATTTTGCAGAGCAACTTTTGGACGGACTGAATTCGATTGACTGGCCTGAGAAAACTAAAACGATGCAGCGCAATTGGATTGGCAAGTCTGTCGGTGCCAATGTGTCTTTCGGTGAAATTTCGGTTTTCACAACGCGCATAGATACGATTTTCGGAGTAACTTTCTTGGCAATTGCGCCTGAGCATACACTTGCGAACAAACTGATTACTGCGAACCAAAAGAAACAGTGCGCCGACTATGTTGCTGCAGCTGCTAAGAAAAGCGATATTGAACGTTTGGGCAGTGACGGAGAAAAAACCGGAGCATTTACAGGCTCTTATGTTATCAATCCCGCGAACGGTGTACAAGTGCCTGTTTATATAACGGACTATGTGCTTGCAACTTACGGCACCGGCGCAGTTATGGGAGTGCCTGCACATGACGAGCGCGATTTTGCTTTTGCCAAGAAATATAATTTGCCGATTAAAGAAGTTGTGTGCCCCGAAGTGAAATCTCCGCGGAAGCGGGAAGCAAGTGACTTGAATACCGCATTCTGCGAGGACGGGATTTTAGTAAACAGCGGAAACTATAACGGTTTAAAGAGTACAGAGGCACGCCGGCAAATGACCGCCGGCTTTGGAAAGACACAGACAACCTACCGGCTTCGGGACTGGGGCATTGGACGGCAAAGGTATTGGGGCTGCCCTATCCCTATTGTTTATTGCGATAAGTGCGGCACTGTTGCCGAGACACGGCTGCCGGTTTTATTACCGGAAATTGACGACTTTGCACCGAAAGGTGCGGCTCCGTTGGCAAATCATCCGGAGTTTTACAACTGCACCTGCCCTGTTTGCGGCGGCGCGGCAAAACGGGAATGTGATACGATGGATACATTTGTTTGCTCGTCTTGGTATTTTCTGCGTTATCCGGATGCAAATAACCCGCGTGAAGCCTTTAATAAGAAAACTGCGGCGCATTTCCTGCCGGTAGATAAATATATCGGGGGTGCAGAGCACGCCTGTATGCACCTTCTTTATGCACGTTTTATTACGATGTTTTTACATGACAAGGGTTATGTAAATTTCACCGAGCCTTTCCGTTCGCTTATCCATCAAGGTATGATTCTTGGCTCTGACGGCGCAAAGATGAGCAAGAATAAAGGCAATACCCGCAACCCGGATACATATACCGACAAATACGGAAGCGATATTTTGCGGCTGTTTATGCTTTTTGGGTTTAATTACACCGAGGGCGGTCCGTGGAATGATGATGCTGTTAAGTCCGTAATTCGGTTTACCGACAGAATCGAAAACCTTATTAAATCACAAACAACTGAAACAAAACCAGTTGACAAGGAGCTTCTGTATATACAGCACTCGACAATTAAATCGGTGCGTGCAGACTTGGAAAACTTCTCATTTAATACTGCCGTCGCGCGGTGTATGGAGTTGCTTAATGCTATCATTAAATCAAGCGGCGATACGCGCGGTGCATTAAAAACTTTAATCCTGCTGACCGCGCCGATGATACCGCATATTGCAGAAGAATTTTGGACTATGTTATCCGGAAAACCCAGCATTTTTGATCAGCCTTTTCCGGAAGCGGACGAGTATTTTCTGACGCGCGACACAGTTGAAATCGCGGTTCAAATCAACAGTAAAATCATTACCCGCATTAACATCCCAAGCCGCGCGGAACAAAAGGAAGTCGAAGATATCTGCCTTAAGGATGAAAAAGTTAAAAATACGCTTGCAAATAACAACACCGAGCCAAAAAAAATAAAGAAAGTTATTTACATCAAGAACAAACTTATTAATTTTTTACTATCCTGATAAAAGTTTTCCGGCTCGGTTAAATAATGCGTAATGTCCTGCCTTTCTTTTTTGAACCAAGTCCGCTGACGTTTTGCAAACTGCAATGACTTTGTGCATAAGTTCTTTTTATATTCATCCATGGTTACGTGCCCGTCAAGATACTCAATATTCCAATAGTATTCAAGTCCTAAAGACTGCAAAAACTGCTTGCTTATTCCCTGCTTAATCAAGTCTGCGGTTTCTTCCAGCATTCCTTGTGCAAGACGTTCTTCGATGCGTGCCGCTATATTCGCTTTTATGTAATCTCTTGGCGGAAGCAGGCAGATTTGTAAGACATCGAACTTAGGTTCATAAGATTTTGATTTAGTAATGTTGTTGAATACATACCCATCAACTATGCTTCGGGAATAAAGACCGCTACCGCCCACCAGAAAAGGGATTTTGCCGCGCGAAATAATATTCTCGACAGTAACAACCGCCGCTTTTTGAAACTCAAATACATTATACCCCGGTGCAGCAGGCAGAACAATATCTATTAAATGGTGTTTGACAAGTTCCTGTTCTTGTTTTGTAACTTTTGCAGTTCCGATATCCAAGCCTTTATATACCTGCCGCGAATCGCAGCTTATTATTTCGCCGCCGAATTCCTGTGCCAGCTTGATTCCAAGCGCGCTTTTTCCGCTTGCAGTAAGCCCGACTATAGAAATTATTTTAGGACGAGCATTTGTCGTCATCTATTCGCTTGCCTCTTCTTCCTGCGCTTCCGCAATTGCGACACAAACCACTTTGCCGGTACCGCCCAGTTTCATTATCCGGACGCCTTGCGTATCCCGTCCTATCTTGCTGATTTCACGCGCACGGCATCGGATAATTGTTCCGTTACCGCTTATCAGCATGATATCCTGGTCCGGACGTACCTGTTTTAAATTTACAAGAGCACCTGTTTTTTCGTTAAATATTCCCGCTTTAATGCCTTTGCCGGCGCGGCTTTGCAGCCGGTAGTCGTCAACATCACTGCGTTTGCCGTAACCGTTTGCGCTTACAGTCAAAATTTCGCACCCGGATAAAATAACGGTCATATCCACAACTTTATCATGAATGTCGTCAAGTTTAATACTCTTTACCCCTGCGGCTCCGCGCCCCATTGAACGCACGTCTTCTTCGCTGAAACGAATACATTTGCCGGTGCTGCTTGCCATAAGGATTTCGTCGTGCCCGCTGGTCAGCTGGACACTTATAAGTTCATCCCTGTTGCGCAGAGTAATCGCGGTTTTACCGACTTTGCGAATCTTTTTAAACTCCTCAATAGCCGTTTTCTTGATAAGTCCTTGCGCTGTTGCCATCATAAGATGACCGCTGTTAAAATCGGTTATCGGAATTACCGCCGTTACGCGCTCTTTATCCGAAAGCTGCAAAAGATTGATAATTGCGCGGCCTTTCGTTCCTTTTGCAGCTTCGGGAACTTCGTATGCCTTGATACAGTAAACCTTTCCGACATTTGTAAAGAAAAAAAGGTCATTATGGGTGTTCGTTATAAACAGATTTTCGATAAAATCTTCTTCTTTGGCAGCGTGGCTTGCGGCTCCTTTACCGCCGCGCTTTTGGGCGCGGTATTCGGTAAGCGGCAAACGCTTGATATATCCAAAGTGCGACATGGAAACAACTACATCTTCTTTTTCGATTAAGTCGCCTATTTCGATTTCGCCGTAATCGTGAGAAAGTTCGGTCCTGCGTTCTTCGCCGTACTTTTCTTTGATTTCCGTAAGCTCTTTTTTAATTATATCTAAGACTTTTTGCGGACTTGCAAGAATCGACTTAAGTTCCGCTATAAGGGCTTTTAGTTCTTCTAGTTCTTTCTTAATTTTTTCAACTTCCAGTTTTGCAAGTCTTTGCAGGCGCATTTCCAGAATTGCATTTGCTTGGCGTTCCGAAAGCGCAAACTTTTTAATAAGTTTTGCTTGAGCATCATCCTTGTCGTCGGATTTTTTGATTGTTGCGATAACTTCATCAATATTTGCAAGGGCTTTTACCAGACCTTCCAAAATGTGTGCGCGTTCTTCGGCTTTTTCCAAATCGAATTTTGTACGCCGCACGACGACTTCTTTTTGGTGGTTAAGGTAGTGTGTCAGCATTTCTTTCAGGTTCAAAAATTTAGGCTCGTTCCCGACAAGCGCTAGGAAAATAATGCCTGTTGATATTTGAAGCTGGGTGTGTTTAAATAGCGCATTTAATACGACTTGGGCATTTGCGTCCTTTCGGACATTAATAACAATCCGTAACCCTTCGCGGTCGGATTCTTCGTTAATATCGGTGATGCCGTCAATACGTTTGTCTTTGACAAGATTGGCGATTGTTTCGATAAGTTTTGCTTTATTAACCTGAAAAGGAAGTTCCGTCACTATGATTTGGGTTTTGCCTTTGACTTCTTCGATTTCGCATTTGCTGCGAATGACGACTCCGCCCCTTCCTGTTTTATAGGCAAGGCGGATTGCGGCGCGCCCCATAATCGTTCCGCCTGTCGGATAGTCCGGCGCGGGAATAATTTTCATAAGTGCATCAATTGAAATGTTTTCGTCATCTATTATTGCGATTACGCCGTCAATGACTTCATTAAGATTATGCGGCGGGATATTTGTTGCCATACCGACCGCAATACCGTCCGAGCCGTTTACCAGAAGATTAGGAAACCTTGCGGGCAATACAACCGGCTGCTGCTCGGTTTCGTCAAAGTTTGGCATGAAATTCACTGTATTTTTGTCAATTTCTCGCAGGAGTTCCTGGCTTATTGCGCTTAAACGGGCTTCCGTATATCTCATTGCAGCAGGCGGGTCACCGTCGATTGAACCGAAGTTTCCATGCCCATCCACTAAAGGAGCTTGCATAGAAAAATCCTGAGCCATGCGCACTAATGCATCATAAATTGCAGTATCGCCGTGCGGGTGATACTTACCCATCGTTTCGCCGACAATACGGGCGCACTTTTTATACGGCTTGTCATGAGAAATCCCGAGTTCATGCATCGCGTATAAAATACGTCTATGCACCGGCTTAAGTCCGTCCCGCACATCGGGAATTGCGCGGCTTACATTGACCATCATTGCATAGGACATGAATGACTTTTTAATTTCGTCCTCAATGCGCACCTTAATAACTTTTGTATTGTCCTCCAGTGTCGCCAGTTCTTCGCTGTAATCTTTCTTTTTCATGCTCTTTTTTTAAAGTCCTTTTTATGTTTTAATAGGCGGCTTGGTTAAATATCCAAATTGCTTACATATGCCGCTGCGTTCTCCGCGATAAAATCGCGTCTTAGTTCCGGCTTTTCACCCATAAGCGTAGTGAAAATTTCATCCGCCATAAATGCGTCTTCCATGGAAACTTGTAAAAGTGTTCTGTTCGCGGGCGACATTGTGGTGCTCCAAAGCTGCTCGGCGTTCATTTCGCCAAGACCTTTGTAACGCTGGATCGCTGTGCCTGATTTACCCACACTTTTAAGATGCTTTTCTAGGTCGGCATCGCTGTAGATATAATTGTCGGTTTTGCCGCGCGAGACCTTGTAAAGCGGCGGCTGGGCGATATACACGTGTCCATTTTCGATGAGCGGTTTCATGAAACGATAGAAAAATGTCAGCAGTAAAATTCGGATGTGGCTTCCGTCGACATCCGCATCTGTCATACAAATAATTTTACCGTAACGGAGTTTGTTTTCGTCAAAGTCTTCCTGTATGCCGCATCCAAATGCAGTAATCATATTTTTTATTTCTGCGTTTTCCAAAACTTTCGCAAGTCGCGCCTTTTCAACATTAAGAATCTTGCCGCGCAAAGGCAGTATCGCTTGGAAACGCCTATCGCGCCCTTGTTTAGCAGTACCGCCGGCAGACTCGCCCTCTACTATATAAATTTCGCAAAGTTCCGCATTTTTTTCCGTGCAATCCGCCAGTTTCCCTGGCAGTGTAGTTGTTTCTAGGCTACTTTTACGTCTTATCAAGTCTTTGGCATTGCGTGCTGCATCGCGAGCATTTCTTGCCGTAATGAATTTAAGCAGTAATTCTTTTGCTTCTTTCGGATGCTCTTCTAAGAAACTTGCGAATCCGCTTTGCATTGCTTTTTCGACTTCCCCGCGCATTTCGCTGTTGCCCAGTTTTGTTTTGGTCTGCCCTTCAAACTGAGGGTCCATAAGCTTTACGCTTATAATCGCGGTAACGCCTTCCAAGGTGTCATCAATACTAAGTTTTTCAGATTCCTTAAGCATTCCGGATTTTTTGCCGTAGTCGTTTACGATTTTATTGAGTGCATTGCGGAAGCCTATTAAATGAACTCCTCCCTCCTCGGTATTGATATTGTTTGCGTAAGTATGTATGTTTTCCCCATAGCCGTCGTTATAAGCAAAAGCAATTTCGATTTCGTTCTGTTTGTTTTTCTTGTCAATGTGGATCGTTTGCGGGATAACAAGCTGTTTGTTTCGGTTCAAGTGCTCTACAAATTCGGTAATTCCGCCTTTATAGCAAAATTCATCGCTGCGCTCTCTGCCTGCCCGTAAATCACTTGCAAGGACTTTTAATCCTTTATTCAGAAACGCTACTTCACGAAGTCTGCCGCGCAAATTATCATAATTAAAGTCGGTATTGTCAAAAATATCCGAGTCCGGCATGAAAGTTATTTTGGTTCCTCGCTTGGAAGCTTTTCCGGTTTCCGCCAAGGGTCTTTGTGGAATTCCTCTGTTATAGGATTGTTTAAATGTTTTGCCGTCCTGCCATACTTCCACATCCAGCCATTCGGAAAGCGCATTCACAACGGAAAGACCAACACCGTGAAGCCCTCCGGAGATTTTATAGCCGCCGCCGCCGAACTTGCCGCCGGCATGAAGTTTAGTAAGCACCACCTCGACCGCGCTCTTTTTCTCGGTCTTATGTATACCTGTAGGAATTCCGCGCCCGTTATCCGTAACAGAGCAGCTGCCGTCTTTTAAAATGGTAACTGTTACTGTATCGCAAAAACCTGCAAGCGCTTCGTCGATACTGTTATCTACGATTTCCACGATTAAGTGGTGAAGACCGCGCTCGTCCGTGCTTCCAATATACATACCCGGTCTTTTACGGACAGGGTCAAGCCCTTCCAAAACCTGGATTTCACTTGCCGAGTAACTGTTCTTTACCACCTTTTCCGGTTTAACTTTTTTTTCTGTTTCTTCTGTACTTTTTTTTGTTTTTTCCGCTTGTTTAGCAGTTTCGGGAACCCCCGAATTTACATTTTTTGCCATGTTTAACTATATCATATATCATGAAATAAAGCCAGTATTTTTACAAAATTTCTGTAAAAATCATTTGCTGTACCCCTGTACATGAAAACAACCAAAGTGTAATTTGGGCATATACAGGGCTTTATTTTGATAAATGCAAATTGCGGTTTGACTTTCCCGATATATTTTCTTAAAATAAGTCTTTGTAGTTTCCGATATAGGTGGTGACTATGTGTAACAAACTGTCTTTGCCGTCATCGCTTTTTTGCTGTTTATAAGTTGCTATAATGCTTTGCTCGTAACTTGTGTAAGCAGGTTTAGTTAATTTGTCTGCTATACTGTCGAAATAGGTTTTTGCGGGTGTCGGTGCTCCGTTAAAAAGCGTTCCGTATGAATTTTCCGTGCCATATAAGTACTGCTCATAATTATTATTGGTAAGCGAAGTGCTTGTTGAAATAAAGTCACGCAAGGGTCGGGTATACATTATTATGTGCGCGCCGTAATCTGTCATAACAAGTTGGGACATGGCGCTACGCACAGGGGTTTTTGTACTGTCTTTCACCCAGTTATACACGGGCTTATTATTTGAGTCAAGGACGGGTCCGTTAATGTCGGTTTGCTGTACTTTTTTGTATCCGTAAAGTACGCGCGACGCGTCCGTAAATTGCTGTACCATTTGCGAGTCATTAACGCCCATGACATATTCGAACTCGTTGTTAAGCATTCCAGGGTCTGTGTTGTACTTATATATGTAGTCTCGGAAAGTGTTTATCCGGCTTTGAGCATTCGCTTCATTGAGCGGTGTTAGTTTGCTGTTCAGCTCGTCAAGGACTTCTTGTGCGGTTTTTGTTACACCGGTTTCTTTTCCGTCCGCATCGTGTTCCTTAGCCGTAACAACAAGACTGTCAAGCCACGCTTGATAAGCGTCGGCTGACATCTTCCCCGAAGCGACTTCATCTTTCTTCTTTGTGATTTCCGCGGTTTGCGCGTCAGAGTATCCTATTAAAATATGGCTTACCGTGAAGTAATTATCAATGATGCTGTTCGGAAGCCAGTATATATCCGCAAGACCGCTTATAACTTTGGATCCCAAACTTGCGTCAGTTTCCAAACCTTTTTGATAACTGTTTATCTGGGTCAGTGTTTGGTCTTTGTAGTATTGTACAACTTGATTAACAAGCGGCGATATATCCGAACCTGATTCGGCGACTGCTGCGTAATATGCCTGCTCCTCATCGCCGCCATACTGTTTTACAAGATTTGCAAAGTGGGGGCTGGAGCGGTCAATCGGTTTACTTATTCCTTGGTCAAAGCATTGCTGGAGTCTTCCGTATAAGGTGTCTTTAGAATAGCCTTCGATTAAGGTATCAATTGCGCGCGCCAATACATCACTGTCTTCATTATTTGAGAATTTTAAACCTTTTTCGTTGTTTCTTAAGTTTCGAATCAGCCTTGTGTAGGCTTCTTCCGCAATCGCTTTTTCGGTCGGGTCCGTGATTTCGCTGATTTTTTGTTCCGCTGTTGCACCTGCACGCACTTTTGGAGTCCATGTGTCGGGAACAATGCAAATCATTTTAGGACTTCCGTCCGCGTTCAAAGCGCCGCTTGGGTCGGGAATATAATAAGGTTCCCTGGTTGCGTATTTCGAGATATCCAGACTGAAAGATGTATTATTTGCGTTGCGTAAAATATACGGACTGTATGGAGTATATGCATTCGCAGGAGTGTCCGATGATGCTGAATCTGTTGATGTGTCGGCGGAAGAAGTTGTATCTGTCTGTCCGCGCTCTGTCCGTACGGTGCTTACAAGAGATTTTAACGATGCGTCCATTGCATCAAAAACACTTTTACGTACCGAAGCTTTTTCGTCATCGTTTAGGGCTTGGTAATACAATCCCTGCATACCAGATTTCCCGCGCAGACTGTCTTCATATGCCTTTAGGTCATCATCGTTTGTTTTATTCGGGAAAGTGCTGAAGTTATCTATTGATATCTGGACCACGATTTCGCGGTCGATAATGGTTTTAAGAGTTTCCTGCATCGCATCTTTTTTTGACATTCCGTTTTGTTCATATTGATATCCGAAACTGTTATAAGCCTGGATAAGCTGTAATTTTGTTATTTTAATATCACTTCCAACAGATGCGACAACCATATTATTATAATAACCGACATCGCGCGTAAAAAGAGAACACCCTGAAACCATTATCGCAAAAAGCACAAATACGATGAGCAATGAAATAATTTTTTGAAATCGTTTCGGTTTCGTCATTTTCTTCCTTATTAAGTGTTCGTTAAGATAAGCGGATTTGACCATATTGTAGTTATTGCCAAATCAGCAATAATTATATAACGCATCACTTTAAAAAGTCAAATAGTTTTCGAACAGCCGTGCTTAAATCTTCATTATTTTGTTGGTCAAGAAAAGTATTTACTGCCTCTTCAAAACTTGGCTGATCGCTGTTTGTTTCTATAATGTAGTCTTTTATTATGGAAGCGACAACAGAAGTAACTATGGGATCGTTGAGTGCAATATTTATAAGGTCTGCGTCAATGAAAGTCAGCGAGCCAATACTATTGATGTCGATGTTTGATAAAGTTTCCTGGATATTCTTGATTTCACTTATAAGAGAACTAACCGTGATAAGCATACTTGTCCATTCAATATTATCCGTGCCGCCAAGCTGCTCCATCAACGGATCTATGAAAGCGTCTATCAGAACACCTTCTGCAGTTCCTTTTAGTTTATCCAATTCATTATATAAGAAGCTTCGTGTAATTTTGTCGGTTCCCATGCCCGGATTTGTGAGGGTTTCTAGTATGCCGCCAATTGATGTAATAATTTTAGAGTCACTATTATTAGAGTCAATCAAGATGTTAAGCATTATGTTAATGTCGTCCGCATTTTCCACAATGTTGGCGGCGGTCGGACCGACCGAACAAACATGTTCTACTATTTTTGCAATTCCGTTCCAAAAAGCTTCGAAATCTGTGATTTCAGCATCGTCTTTGTCGATCTTTGCAGCCTGACTTAGCGGGATACTGTAAATCACAGCTGTTTTGTCGTCCGAAAGTATATTTTTAAAGATGTTAAGTTCGCTGACTTTTTTTGCGATTTGATGTGCAAGATCTGTGTCTCCAACCTTAACTTCTGTCAATGCTGCGTTGACATCTGTAAAAGCGCTTTCTGTTGGCATTTTATTATTAATGGCGAAGAATAATGCATCCACCCTTTTATACAAATTCACATTGTCGCTGACTTCGCTTGTCAAAAGTTTATGATCTGCAAAAACCATTTGGCAAATATCCACTATATTCAGCAGGTCGCTGTGTAAAGAATCCGCGTTTATCATGGAAAGACTGGAATAAATTGCCTCGTTGAACACAAGTTGTGAACTTTCATCTTCATTATCTGGAAGAAAATCATAAGCACTTAAAAAGTCCTGTTTTTTTGCGAACTCCGAAAGATTGATATTAAGTGCAAATTTAACTAATCCAATATTAAATGCTTTGTTGACAATATTTTTAATTTCTGCGTACTGCTGTTCGCTTATTCGCGTTAAATCTGTTGAATCATTGACCAGTTTGTCTATTGCGATATAATCCCGGGTAAGTTCCAAGCCGTTCACCGCATCATCTTTCACATTAATCGCTGTCCGCCCTGCTTTGACAGTGCAAAGAGGGTTAAGTGCGATGTTTGATATAAATTGAACGCCGGAAAGACGGGTTATTGTGCCGATCGGGCTGTTTTGTATCTCTGTGTTCGCATCGCGTATTGTTTTATTAATTGAGCCAAGATCGAAATCTCCTTGAACGTCAGAATCTAAGACGTTAATAGTGGCAAGTTTTGGGTTGTATTTGTCCACCTTATAAAGACAAAACATAAGTCCGTTGATCGGCACAAAGACAAACGCAAAAATTAAAAATCCTTGCAGTGCGCCGGTAAGGATACCCATTAATCGACTATGTTTTGTTTTTTCATCGTCAGAGCCTTTCTTAGGCGCAACACGGGCAGCAACGATCTTATAAATAATCATTGAAAGATATCTGAGAACAAAAAACAACAGCATGAACACCACTATATTAACAAGAACCAGCGGGACATTTTTAATGAAGTCCGCCGCTTCCGGAATAGTATCGGTTGCATTTTTTATTACATCGCTTTCCGTTATAAATTCGTTTACTGTTTTGCCGTCAATCGAAATCTTATTAAGTGCGGCACTGTAGATAATGTTAGAAACAAGTGGCGTGATTAACAATGTAAATATGAAAACTATTATTAATATTCCAATGCGTATAAACGTCCGCTTGCTGCCGCGAACCGCGCCCCAAAACATACCGCCGACGACTGCTATTACAAGCATACCGAGCAAACCGAGTGTTATAAAATTTAATGCTTCCTTCACTTGTGAATACCTCGCTTCGATTAAAGTATGTGCAGTTTCGGTAAATCTTTACCCATTTTGACGCGACAAAAACTCCTTTGTAAGTTCAAAGTAGGCAACGGCTCCACTGCATCTCCGGTCATACAAACTTATCGGAACCCCGTGGCTTGGTGCTTCGGCAAGCCTTACGTTGCGGGGAATTTTGATTTTAAAGACTTTTTTACCGAAAAATTTTAAAATCTCGTTTGCGACCTGCTCGGTCAGTGTGCTTCGGCTGTCTTTCATAGTAAGGACAACGCCGTCTATATCTAAGTTCGGATTTAGTCCCTGCTTACGAATAAGACGCACGGTATTAATAAGTTGCGAAATTCCTTCCAACGCGAAGTATTCGCATTGAATAGGAATAATAATTGCGTCCGCCGCGACAAGCGCGTTAACCGTCAGCAGTCCTAGACTGGGTGGACAGTCTATACATATATAATCGTAACTTGCCCTGACTTTTTCAAGGTAAGAAGCAATCACGCGCTCCCGACCGCTGCCCATGCGCACGAGGTCAATTTCGGCGCCCGCCAAGTCAACAGTCGCAGGGATTATTTCCAGATTTTTTATCTTGGTAAGTTGGGTGACTTCTGTAATATCGCACTGTTCGCATATCACATTGTATATTGTTTTTGTGTCACGTGCTTTCTGTACGCCCACACCGCTGCTTGCATTGCCTTGAGGATCTATATCAAGAATTAATACTTTTTTGCCCATCTCAGCAAGATATGCCGACATATTAACACAAGTAGTAGTTTTTCCAACCCCGCCTTTTTGATTTGTAAACGCAATTATCTTTGCCATTCTTTTATAGTACCATTGCAACAGTATTTACGCAAGCACTTAATATGACTTGGCACGAACAGAAATTTATGTTATATTAATATAACTAAATAGTCTTTCATAGATTTGACAAATTTTGTGACACGTGTCACATTTTATCAAGAGAGGTATATATGATACAAAAAGGATTAGGAAAAGGATTGGGAGCGTTGCTTTCTGCTTATGATGAGGAGGACGGTAATGAACAGATGCAAAAAACAACTGCAGCATCTTTCCAATCAACCGATAGTAGTACAGGTAAGATTGTGACACGTGTCACAAAAAGCGCCTCGACAGATGTTATCGAAATTGATGTCTCATTAATTGACAGTAATCCGAACCAGCCGCGCAAGGAATTTGACCCGGAAAAGATGGCGGAACTTATGGACAGCATCCGGACTCATGGTGTCTTACAGCCGATTGTTTTAAATATCGTGGGCTCGCGTTATATGATAGTGGCGGGAGAGCGCAGGTGGCAGGCAGCAAAATCAATTGGGCTAAAAAAGATTCCCGCGGTCGTTAAACAATTCTCACGCTCTCAAATCGCAGAGATTGCAATAGTTGAAAACTTGCAGCGACAGGACTTGAACGAAATTGAACTCGCCCGCGGAATAAAGCGTCTTATAGATGATTTTAGTTTAACGCAAGAACAGGCTGCTGCACGAGTCGGCAAGAACAGGAGTGCTATCGCCCACACCCTGCGGCTGCTCTCTCTTCCGCAAGAGATTATACAGCTTGTTGAGCAGAACAAATTAAGTGCCGGACACGCCAGATGTTTAGTGACGCTGCAGGATAAAGAAAAGGCTATTAGGCTGGCAAAACTATGCATTCAAGACAATCTATCTGTACGCGATCTTGAGAAACTAATTCAAGCAAAACCTTCCAGTCCTACGACAGTGACCAAGTCGCGGCAAAGTCTAGAACTTAAAGAGTTAACACAAGAACTGACATCGATACTGCGAACTAAAGTTACAATACTTGGCGATAATACAAAGGGCAAAATTATTATTGACTACTTCACTTCGCAAGACTTAATCAGAGTCAAGAAAAATGTAATTGATGTAAACAGACTGGTTTCATTTGACGACGAAATCAAGGCAAGGTTTAACCGGAAAGATAAGATATGATTTTAGACGCGATTATTACAATTATTGCATTATATTTCGCTATTACTGGATATACCCGCGGATTTATTAAAAGTGCTTTGGCAATGATAAAAGTATCCACCTCTGTTATAGTCGCGATAATTTTAAGCAGACCGGTTGCCGCATTCCTGAACAAGATATTTGGTTTTGCCAAAACGTGCGCTTCTATATTTAAGACCTCGGAGAGTAACGGCAACTTAATTCTTATAGCAATAGTTATAATACTGATTTTTATTGGCATTCGTATAGTTTTGCGTTTATTCAATAAAATGGCAACGTCAGCCAAGAAAAACCGAATTGTAAATGAAGCAGACAGTTTACTGGGTTTTCTTTTCGGCTTGCTGCATTTTTGTTTTATTTTCTTCATACTTTCGGCAGTTGTCTATATTATTACAGCACTGCCTTTTGCAAACGGATTGCATGATTGGCTGTTCAGCAAAAGCGTTGTTGGTCTTTGGCTTTATAATACTGCAACTGATTTATTATTTGTAAAGATATTGGGTGCATTTAGTAAAGCACTGAATTTGTGACACGTGTCACAAATTAGACGTCTGAACAAATTTTGTGACACGTGTCACAAAATTTTGTTTTTATAATTTTACCGTTTAAAACTTGAAATACTTTTGCGCCTTTAATTTCGCCTTGAGTCATTGTAATAATAGATTGATTTTTATTCAGTAACTTTATAAGGCTTACTTGTCTTTCATTGTCGAGTTCGCTGAAAACATCATCCAGCAATAATACCGGAGCTTCGCCTGTTATGTCTTCGAACACTTTCATCTCGCCAAGCTTTAACGATAACGCTGTTGTGCGCTGCTGCCCTTGACTTGCAAAATTTCGCACATCTTTACCGTTTATAGTAATCAATAAGTCATCGCGATGAGGTCCGACGGTAGTTGTCTTTAAGCGCATATCTTTTTCGCGCGCATTCACAAGTTGATTTATGAGTATCTTTTCTATTTCTGTCGCATTAGTGGTTGGTGCCAGCACCTGCTCTTGTATGACGGTTATATTAATATAACTTAGAGTAATTGTCTCTTTACCGCCGGTAAGTTCATTATGGCATTTTGCGGTGCAAGTTTTAAGCAACTCAATATATTCAAGCCGTTTAAAAACTATGAACGCTCCGATTTGTGCAAGCTGTGCATCCCAGATATCCAGCATTCGGTGAACATCTTCATTTTCCGTTTTGGATATGTTTTGTGTTTTGCTTTTCAAAAAAGCATTGCGCTGTAACAGAATTTTGTTGTACCTAAGTAGTGAATAAAAATAAGTTTTATCGATCTGGCTGATATCAATATCCAGGAATCGCCGCCGATCTGCAGGAGCATCTTTTATAAGCCGGAGTTCATCCGGCGAAAAGAAAACGCAATTCACCTGCCCCATAAGTTCTCCCATCTTTTGAACCGATATGCCGTTTATCTTTATGCCTTTTTTACCCAGACGCGGTATATAAACTTCAATATTTACATCGCCGAATTTTTTTGCCGCCAATGTATGAACGCAAGAAAAATCGCTTTCAAAATTTATCATTTCTTTATCTTTATTCGTGCGCCAGCCGCGTCCTACACAAGTTAAATAAACAGCCTCCAGCAAATTGGTCTTACCTTGGGCATTCTTGCCCCAAAATATATTGATGCCGGGACTTAACTCGATAAAGGTATTTTTGTGATTTCGAAAGTTAGATAAGCGCAGAGATTTTATTTTCATTTGTTAAACTATATCACACCCGGAGCAAAATCGAAGCAAAATATATTTGATTAACTGACAAAAATTTGGTAAACTTGTTTATGCAGAATTTTATTTATGATAACTCAAGCAAAATAATTTTTGGCAGCAATGATGAAGCCGTTCTGGCATCAGAAATTAAGAATTCCGGTGCGAAAAAAGTTTTGATCCACTACGGTAAAAACTCGGTGGCAGCAAGCGGATTACTTGATCGAATCAAAAACGCTTTGGATAAAGAAAAAATCGACTATATTGAATTCGGCGGAGTATCTGCCAATCCTTTAAAGGCTTACGCTTTACAGGGAGTTGATGTCGCTGTAATAAACAAGATTGATTTTGTACTCGCCGTGGGCGGCGGAAGCGTTATTGACAGCGCAAAGCTTATATGCGCAGGAGCACAAAACAAAAACATATGGAACTATTACACAAAGGAAGCCAAAGGTTTAACCAAGGCTTTACCGCTAGGGGTCGTGCTGACAATCCCTGCGGCAGGAAGTGAGTGCTCGCCGACCTCTGTTATCCGAGACGGTGAAACCGGTGCAAAATATACATTAGCGCACAAATGCTTGATTTCAAAGTTCGCTTTTGTAAATCCGGAGTACTGCCTTACTTTGCCGAAAGAACAGATCGCCTATGGGGCAAGCGATATTTTGGCTCATTTGTTGGAAAGATATTTCTCTCCGGAACGAAATGTGTTTGTCACCGACAAACTGCTGTCGGGTGCTATATCGGCAGTATTTGAAATCGCCCCCAAAGTCTATAAAAATCCGCGTGACTATCAAAATATGTCAGAGTTTTGTTTGCTTGGCACAATGGCGCACAACGGTATGCTGGCTCTCGGCAGAGTAGTGCAGGCTTGGGAAAGCCATCCGATTGAAATGGCTGTGTGTTCCGGAGCAAGCAACTTGGCGCACGGACAAGGGCTTGCAATTATTTTCCCTGCTTGGCTTAAATATATGTCAAAGAAGCGTCCGGAAAAAGTTTTACAGTTCGCACGCGATGTAATGTGCGCAAAAGGGAAAACCAATGCTGAAATCATGCAGAATGGAATAAAGAAACTGGAAAAGTTCTTTGTTTCGCTGGGACTCCCGGTTACTTTAAATGAAGTTGGCATCTCGGTAGAGAACGCCAAAAAGATTGTGAACAGCGTATTCCCGAAAGATGTAAAACTTGGAGGATACGGCAAATTGAGTATTAAAGATATCGAGAACATAGTAACTCTTGCAAAATAAGTCAGCAAATATCATAAAAAGCTCTACTCTACGACGTGTGGAAAAAATGTGGATAAGTCCAGATAAATCCAGGTTGAGTATTGCAAAACCGGCAGTTTTGTGATATCATATACAGAAATGAAATCTGTCGAATTTATAGGGCTTTGCGCATCTGTTTTAGTGCTGATTTCTTTTACAATGCGCAGAATTCTTGCTATCCGCATTATAAATATAGGAGCTTGTATTACTTTCGTAGTTTATGGGCTGCTGATCGGAGCATTAAGCGTTTGGCTTCTTAACGGATTATTGATTTTTGTGCATATTTATTATTTAGTACACGGAGCACAAAGCAAAAAAACAAAAAAGGCTTCTAAATTCAGAAAAAATATGTTCAACAGCACTAAACTGCGAAAACAGTTATGGCTTTATGATTGGGAGCGATAAGGGTTATTAGTTAATTCTAACCGGAAGTATAAGAAAAAGGTAATCTCCGGCTTTGGCTGCGGTGATAATACACGGGCTTGTTTCTGTATTGAACTCTATTTTGATGAAGTCGGAATCGGCGGCGCGCAGCGCATCATTTAAGTAACGCGCATTGAATGAAATAGTCATATCTTTCCCTGTAAGCCGTGCATCGATTTTTTCTGCGATTTTGCCGATTTCGTTGTTCGATGTTATTCCCATTTTTTTGTCACTGACCTTCAATGTTACCAAATTCACTTTGTCATTCCGCACTAAGAGCCCTGCACGCTCGACAGCTTGCATGAACGGATTTTTTTCTATTATCACGCTGCTTTCAAATGACGCAGGGATAATTTGTTTATAATTTATAAACTCACCGTCAATAAGGCGTGATGCAAAAGTCGTATTATTGATATTGATTTGAAACATCTTGTTTTCTATTATGACGTTGACTTCACCATTATCATCGGCAAGAAGTTTGCGGACTTCTTCCGCGGCGCGCGCGGGAATAATTATAGTCTTGTCGCCTGTATGATTTGCGATTTGTTTAGTAACGCGGCTTAGACGGAAACCGTCCAGCGAAACCCCGGTAAGCTGACTGCCTTTTATCTCGTAAAGTACACCCTTCAGGATGGGGCGGCTGTCGTCGGTGCTTGCGGAAACTGTGGATTTTTCGATGAAGTCGCGGAAGTCTTCAGACTTAATAGAAAAGTGAGGCATTGCGCGCAGGTTAACAATGTCGGGATACTCGGAAAGCAGCATTGTTTGGAAGTTGCAAGTGTTGTCGCGGTGGCTGATTACTACTGTATCGGATTCCGACGTGATGCTTATTTGATTTTTATCTGTTTTGCGGACGTACTCGGTAAAAAGCTTTCCGGGAACTATAATCGTGCCTTCAACTTTGACATCTGCCCGAATAACTTTGTTGATATATATTTCAAGGTCAGTGGCGCTTAGTGTAAGTTTATTATCTTTGGCAACAAGTTTAATGCCTTCCAAAATAGGGTTAATGGCACGGGCATTAGCGGCACGCGCGACTGCATTAACCGCTTCCGCCAAGTCCAGTCCGTCACAAATTAGTTTCATTTTATTTTTTTGCATCCTTTTGTTAGTGTGTTATTTTAGTCTAACAGAAAAACATTCAAGTTGTAAATAAAATTATTACTTGTATCCCAATTTGTAAAAGCTCCTGTTGCTTGCTCTCATCAGGTTCAAAATACTTGCTTTTTGGACGCGGATAGAAATATAATTAGGGTTATGATAGAGATTAAAAATCTTACAATGGTGTATCCGATATCCGGCAAGGGCATTTTTAATATTGATTTAAGTGTTGCAAAAGGGCAAGTCGTTGGTTTTTTGGGTCCTAATGGGGCGGGAAAAACCACAACTATCAGGTGCCTGCTTGGATTTATGCGCGGTAAAGAAGGCAGATGTACGATTAATGGGCAAAATTGCTTTGAAAATGCGCCGGAAAATATGCGCGATGTCGGCTTTATAGCGGGCGAGCCGGCGTTTCCGGATGCAATGACGGGGCTGGAGTACCTGAACTTTTTAATAGATGTGCGAACCCGAAAAGATGAAAACCACAGCCGTAGAGATACAATGCATAAGAAGATGCAGGAACTTATTCGGTATTTTGAATTTGACCCGAAAGGCAAAATCAAGCGGATGTCTAAAGGAATGAAACAAAAGACCGCTATTGTAGCCGCATTTATGCATACTCCGGCGGTGCTTATATTGGACGAGCCTACCAGCGGTTTGGATCCCCTTATGCAAAATAAGTTCGTGGAACTTTTATTGGAAGAAAAAAAGCGCGATGCCACAATATTGATGTCCAGCCATATGTTCGAAGAGGTTGAAAGAACTTGCGAAGATGTCGTAATCATTAAGGACGGTAAAATCGTGGCGGCGGACAAGGTCAAGAATTTGAAACGAACTCAAAAAATCACTTTTATTGTTACAAGTCCGGAGAGCAAAAAAATTAAATTATCATTTGATACCGCGATTTTGGAAAAGGACAAGATTGAAACCGTAGTGCCTTGTGACCAAGTGGATAAGTTTATTAAGGAACTTTCCAAATACAACGTCAAATGGCTTAAGATAAAAGAGCAAAGTTTGGAAGATGTTTTCATGGGGCTTTATACAGAAGGAGAGGCGAAATGAAACCGTTGGTTAAAGTGCAATTTAAAAAGAACTGGATGCTTTGGGCAATATTTACCGGCATCACTGTGTTATATTTAGCTCTTATAATACTAACCTTTGACAAAATTAATGAGGCTATGTCCAATGGCAGTATGTCGGATATGATGAATAGTTTTGGTTATGACTCAAGCACTTGGTCCAACATAATGCTTTATACGGCGAATATGTTTTTTGGACAACTTGTTTTAATTTTGCCGATGGTTTTTTATCTTATAATATGTAACAAGATAATTTACAAACCGGTTGATGACACTTCGATGAGTTCATATATGTCATCTTCTATATCCAGAAAGCAGTATGTTGCGTCAACGGGTATTTTTCTAGCATCAAGCATTATTGCTATGTTCGCTTTGGTTTTCGGGATCGGGAGTTTATTGTTCTCTTTTTCCGGACCTTTTGACGCCCTTAGTTATTTAAACCTTTGCGTTTATTCCATGCTACTTACATTAGCAGTTGCGTTTATTGTATTCTTTTTAAGTTTTATTTTGACAGGCGTTAAAGGCGGGCTTATTATAATCATCGGGTTTCCAATCATGCTTTATTTATTGGCGTCGCTTTCAAAAATCAAGGTGCTTCATTTTCTTAAATATGTTTCACCGTTTAGTTGGGGTGACGCAACAGAGATTGCAAAAGGCACTTTTGGACTTTGGTGGATGTTTGATTTAATCTTTATCGGTATTACGGTCGTTTCATTTGTATTTGCAAGCAAAATTTTCAACAAGAAACAACTTTCGATATAACAGAATAGTTGACAAGCCGTTAATGTAAAATATATTAATAGGAGAATTTGAAAAATGGTCTTTGATTGGAATACCCTTACGACAGTAGAGTGGATTTACATCATTTGTACGATTGCCATTTTACCGCTTATCATTTTTTCGCTTATTGTATCTGTTCGGGTGCAAATGGCTTTTAATAAATATGAAAAAGTTAAAGTTCGGGGTCAGATGACAGCGGCACAGCTGGCGGAAAGACTTTTGCGCGAAAATAACTGCGATGTGCGTGTGGAAAGGGGAAGAGGAAAACTTACCGACCATTACGACCCTGAGCGTAAGGTGGTTGAACTTAGTCAGGATGTGTACGGCAGCAACAGTGTTGCGGCATATGGCATTGCGGCTCATGAAGTAGGTCATGCAGTACAGGATGCGACCGGCTATGCACCGCTTAAAATCAGGCAGGTTGTAATCAAGTCGACCGGTTTAATAAACAAGTTGCTTCTGCCTTTGATCATTATAGGCACAATCGCACAGTTTTTTGTTTATTACGACTCGCCGATCTTTATTTATTTCATACTCGCATTGGTCATTATGTACGGGTTATCGTTTTTAATAAGCGTAATTACATTGCCTACCGAATTCAATGCAAGCAACCGCGCGCGGGAGATGCTTAGGCAAAGTAATTTGATGGAAGTTTCCGAACAGCACCAGGCTTCCAAGGTTTTAAGTGCTGCGGCGCTTACTTATGTCGCGGGGCTGGCGGTAAGTTTGGTGTTCTTTTTACGGTACCTTATGATATTTATTATGCTTACGAACAACAGAAGGAATTAATTTATTCTGCCAAGACTATTTAATCTCTTGTGGAGACCATAGTAATTTGAAAGCAGTTCGGTTTTTTCGGGTGGTAAATAGACAAAGGCATTTTTAGCATATTGAATCACCAGATAATTGCGCTCTGGATCGGTTTTGCCAAGACGCATCTTTTTAAAACCCATGAAGCGTCCGATTCCGTGGTGAATGTGAACAACAAGTTCTCCAACTGAGGGTATTTCAAAGTTTGACTTTATTGTTACAGTTTTTGCCGCTTCAAACAGGCTATGAGCGGAGTCCGTCATTTGAAAGCCTATGCAGGTGAAACCGTCGAACATGTGGCTGTGGTTCACCGTAAATGTGTCTTGAATGGATTGGTTAAATTCATCCGGATTCTTAAACACAAGCCGTATGTTTCGTTCACATTTATCCAACAGTTTTTGCATCCTGTCAAGCGTCAGTTTGAACGGTGCGATGATGGGCTGTAATGAATATTTATTGTGTGTGCCGAGACTTGTAAAGGAATGTGCGGCTAGGGATTTTATTGTTTCAATTTTATTTCCGTCCAGCATTATCCGGATCAAAACTGTAGTCTCGTTTTCCGGCCATAAGTCAACCGAGTCGCCGCGAACACTGAATTCTCCTGCAGTTGTCAGGTTGAGAACGCGTGAGTATCCGAACTTTGTTAATTTGTTGATTAAATCTTGGCGGGGGAGTATTTCTCCCGGTTTTATGTTAAATACTTCTCCCTCGGCGGTGCTTTTTTCATCATAAAACATATCTTCGGTTATGACGGTATAGGGAGTGTTTATATATTTACACAGGATGTCTGGTAAACGTCCGTCTGAGGTAATAATTGTTGAATTGACAGTTCCGTTTAGTGCGTCAATTACAGCATCTAAGTTATCTATTTCAACTTCAGGAAAATTGTTCACCGGCTTCATCTGCGTATTCTCGTGTCAGGCTTCGTTTTTTCTTCGTTATTGGTTTTATTGAAAAGATTTTGTATCTTGTCTAGTTTTTCGCCGGAGATAAGCATTTTTGCTGCGGTTATGGCTTTTTCGACCGCATTTTCTATTAATATATTACTTTTAGTATCAATTTTTTTCAAAACATAATCCGACAAACTGTGTGGAGGTTTTTCCGGCTTAATGCCAATTTTGATTCGCATGTATTGATTTGTTTTAAGCAAGTCGCTGATGCTTTTTATGCCGTTATGTCCGGCGCTACTTCCGCCCGATACGATTCGTATATTACCTTTGTCGATGTATAGGTCGTCTGTAAAAACAATTATGTTTTCATGCGTGATTTTGTATTTCCGAGCCGTAGCGAGAACTGCTTGACCGCTTAAGTTCATATATGTAAGTGGCTTTAAAATCAGGATATCTGCTGTACAAAGTTCTGGATTTTGCGGCTCTAATTTGTATTTAACAACTTTTGCCAGTAACTGGTTGCCGTTTTTCCGGAAAGCGCCGCCTAATTCTTCCACAAGCCTTTCCGCGCAAATAAAGCCCAAATTATGGTATGTTTGGAAATATTTCCCTTCGGGATTGCCAAGACCCACGACCAAAAAGGTTCTTTTGGACGTGTTCGGGTTATTCATGTCCTTAGTAATCATCTTAGCAGTCTAACATGATTGTTCTATATTAAGCAAGTTGTGATGAAAAATTCTTTGGTATTCCCGGCGCAATTTTGAACGCACGACCTTCCCCTTAGGGGTATAATACATTCCCAAGGTATAATCCAAAACCAAATGCAAATTAATTGTGGGCTTATTTTCAAAAAGTTATTGAATGGGTCAAAACTTTATTCACATTTTATCGTAGCGAAATGAAAGGTCTTAATTGGGGTTATTTATTTGAAACTTACAAAAACAGTTCATATAACCCAAGTGAACTTGAAAAAGTTATTAAAAAACTTATGGAAGATGATGATGATGTTACAAAAAAGGCTGGAATCTATACTTATGTTTTGTCGGGTGACCCAAGACATTTGGGTATTCGTGCATTTACTCCAAGTCAAAAGAGAACTGCATACGAAAAACAAAACCATGTCTGTAGTGATTGTAAAAAAGCGTTTGATATTAAGCAACTTGAAGCCCATCACGACAACCCATGGAGTAAAGGTGGGGAAACAGTAACTGAAAACTGTATAGCTTTGTCCAGATTATCACCGTAGAAGACCAGTATTCTAAAACTATTCGGCAGTTGCTTCTTTTTCTTTTAAGTTTTGAATGTGCTTATTGTTAAACGAATATCCCAATCGTGTATTTTGCTTTTTTGCATACCTAATAGCAACTCTGCTGAAAAATGGTAGTTTGGGTCTTTCGTGGTTTCCTTTTGTGATTATTCCAAGTGTCACAGCCTTCTCTCGTAAAGCGATGAGACGATCTTTGCGTATTTGTCCACAAAAGCGAATCAGATGTGTTGTCTACAAAATGATTATTTCTCTGTATTTATTTGAAGAAATTTGTTGCTTTGTATACAATAATTGTATACAATAATATATTTACAAAAACAAAGGAGTAAAAAATGGAAAAACAAAATGAAGGAAATGAGACAAAGTTTGTCAGGGTTTTAAGAGAAATCATGCGTAAAAGAAACTTTACGCAATTAAAGCTTGCGCAAACACTCGGCATTCGTCAGTCACAAATCAGTAATTGGCTGAACGGAAAAACCACACCTACTTATACTTCGCTGCAAATTTTGAAAGACAAACTGAATGTCGTCGTGGAAGAGTTTTTTATATAATAACAAAAAATGTATTAACAATGATGCCCAATAACTTTTGGCAATGGTCTTTGCCAATGTGTTTTTCATATTTATTTTCGGTTCAATATCGTTTGTATAATTTAATCTTGACTTCTTGATCTATTCATGCTATTAAACGAATGCAAAGCCTGTAACAGTGTTTAAGCTGTGCAGGTATTTTTTATTAGGCGCAGTATTTGCGGTCTATACAAAATGTTTACAATTTAAGGGGAACGGATGAAATTTACAGAGATGAAGTTGGCGGATTATATCTTGAAAGGACTGGGTCAGCAAGGTATCGAAACCGCAACAGAAATACAGGAACTGACGATGCCGCTTATTAAAAGCGGTGCGGATATTATCGGACTTAGCCAGACCGGCAGTGGTAAAACATATGCCTTTGCAGTTCCTGTGTTGGAACGAGTTGACACAGAGCTTAATGCAGTACAATTCTTGGTTGTTTGCCCAACAAGGGAGCTGGCGGCACAGGTTGCCGAGGACTTTAGAAAGCTTACAAGTCTTACATCTAAGATCAGTGTTGCGCCTATTTTTGGTGGCAGCAGTATGGATAGACAAATTCAAACGCTTAAACGCGGAGTAAAGATAATAATCGGAACACCGGGCAGGCTGATGGACCACTTGCGCCGAAAGACTTTGAAACTTGATAGTCTGAAAATGGTTATTCTGGACGAAGCCGACGAGATGCTTAATATGGGCTTCAAAGAAGATATAGAAACTATTTTAAAGACTACGCCCGCCGCGCGTCAGACAGTAATGTTCAGCGCAACAATGCCGCCCGAAATTCAAAGGATTACAAAACAATATATGCGCGAACCGGTGCTGATTAAGTCCAAAAATCAGGACAGCGCACCAAAACTTATCAAACAATATTTTGTGAATTGTAACAAAACCGAGAAAACAGAAGTTCTTGAAAAAATTTATGAAAAATTCAATCCGTGGATTTCCATTGTATTTTGCAATACGATAAAGATGACCGAGACTTTGACAATGGGGCTTAAACAAAAAGGTTTACCCGCAGTTTGTCTGCATGGAGATATGCGCCAGAACGAACGCAGGCGGACTATGGAAAACTTCAAAAAAGAAAACGGCGGGGGAATTCTTGTGGCAACAGATGTTGCGGCGCGCGGAATCGACATCAAAAATGTTGACATTGTGGTGAACTATGATTTCCCGAATAATGAAGATTACTATGTCCACCGAATTGGACGCACGGGGCGCGCCGGCAAAGATGGTGTGGCATTCACAATTATTAACACCAAAGACCAAGCGAAAGACTTGGCAAACTTGATCGCCAGAACCGGCGGCAAGGCGGAAGAATACGCAGAACTAAGCACAACCCAATGGTCGGGCAGGGAGTCAGGCAGAAGCGAGCAGAGAAAGGAGTTCAGAAAAAGACCCGGTTCCGGAAAACCGCAACAAAATCGTGGTTTTGACCGAACCAAAAGTAAACAAGAAAACAAAAGATTTGATAACAGAAAAACGAACGATACTAACAGCAAAGATAACTTTAAAAGAGTTATCGGAAAGCCGAACGGTAAAGATGTGGAAGTTTTTGAGATAGGAAGCGACGCTCCTCGTTTCTGTAAACCGAATTACAACAGAAACACTGGAAATCGTTTTGCAAACAACAGAACTAATCAAAAAAATAGGAACAGCACAGCTGCCCAAAAAGAAGGCAGAAATTTTAGGTCCGAATCACGCGCCTCGCGCCCAGGTGGCAGACAAAGCAATAGAATGCAAGCAAAGAGGAACCCGAGATGAATATTCGTAACATTGCAATAATTGCACACGTCGACCACGGCAAAACTACTTTAGTGGATGAACTTTTGAAACAAGGGCACGTTTTCCGTGAAAATCAAAATGTCGATGACAGAGTTATGGACAGCAATGCGCTTGAGCGTGAGCGCGGAATTACCATCATGGCAAAAAATGCCAGTTTCCGATACGGAGACATAAAGATTAACGTCGTTGATACTCCGGGTCATGCCGATTTCGGCGGTGAAGTTGAACGGGCGCTTTGCATGGTAGACGGAGTGTTATTGCTGGTGGATTCATTCGAAGGTCCGATGCCGCAAACACGTTTTGTCTTGCAGAAAGCAATTGAACTTAATCATAAAATAATCATTGTAATAAATAAGGTCGACAGAGCGGATGCAAGGCTTGGTGAAATTGAGAATGAAGTTTTGGAATTATTATTTGATTTGAATGCAAGCAATGAACAGTTGGATAGCCCGATTATTTACGCAAGCGCACGCCAGGGTACAGCGGGTCTGGCACCAAATGCAATGACGGGGAACATGATACCTTTGTTTGAAACCATTGTTAAACATATTCATGCACCCAAGGTTGATGCCGGCTCTTCGTTTAAAATGTTGGTGTCTGCTGCAGAACACAGTGATTATCTTGGTAAAATGGCGGTGGGTAAAATCGCAGGCGGCACATTACGGGTTAACGATCAAGTTGTCATAACGGATTACAATAATTCAAGTATAAATGCTAAAGCAAAAGTGACCGGCTTGTTTGAATATATTGGTATGGCACATAAGCCTGCGGACACAATAAAAGCCGGTGACATCGCAATCGTTGCGCTTACCGCTCCGATCCAAATAGGGAACACACTTTGTTCTCCGGCTGATATAAAAGCTATCCCGTTCGCAAAAATAAGCGAGCCAAGTGTCGAGATGACCTTTATGGTGAATGACAGCCCTTTTGCCGGCAAAGAAGGTAAATTTGTGACAAGCCGTAACCTGCGCGACCGGTTATTTCGGGAAGCAGAGCGGGATGTTTCTTTACGTGTTGTAAACGGCGACACAACCGAAAAATTTTTGGTGGCAGGGCGCGGTGAAATGCACCTTGGAATTCTTATTGAAAATATGCGCCGTGAAGGATTCGAGTTCGCAGTTTCCATGCCAAAGGTCTTATACAAAGAAATCGGCGGCACAAAATGCGAGCCGATTGATAAACTTGTAATTGATGTGCCCGAATCCTCTGTCGGTATTGTCATGGAAAAAATGGGGGTACGCAAGGGTGAACTTGTACAAATAAGCCCTGTCGGCAATCGCTCCCGGCTTGAATTTCTTATACCTTCCCGCGGATTGTTCGGATATAAAAGTGAATTTCTTACCGATACACGCGGCGAAGGAGTTATGAATAGCATATTCCACTCCTACGCCAAATTTAAAGGCGAAATCAAGCGGCGGTTTACAGGCAGTCTTATCGCACATGAAACCGGCGAATCCAACGGATACGGTCTTATGAATGCCGAAAGCCGCGGAACACTTTTCATTGGCTCCGGTGTTCCGGTATATGAAGGTATGGTTGTCGGTGAAAACCCAAAAGGCGAAGATCTTGTTATCAACGTATGCAAGCGCAAACAGCTTACCAATATGCGCGCAAGCGGCAGTGACGATGCGATCCGCCTTACTCCTCCAAAGCAGATGAGCCTTGAAGCCTGCTTGGAGTTCCTGAACGATGACGAACTGATGGAAGTTACCCCAAAAAGCGTCCGTATCCGCAAAATGATTTTGGATAAAAACATGCGTATGAGGGCATCAAGATAAATTACTGCAATAACGTATGAGCCGCAAATATGGCGAAGAGGCTAAGTGACTTGCAAATTTTTTACCATAATCTAAGTTACGTAATCCATAAATATATGGTATAATAATAAGTTTGGTGGCGTAGCTCAGTTGGTTAGAGCATTGGATCATAATATCCGTGTGCTCGGTTGTTACAAAAGCCCTATAAATATGGGGTTTTGGGGCGAAATCAACCACTCCCACCGCCAAAGACACCCCAAAAGGCACCAATGCATTTGTCCTTGCCAAATCATCCACTTTGTGTTAAGATACTGGAGACCATTGATAGCCACCTTGGTGGCGTACCTCAGTTGGTTAGAGGGCTGGATTCATACCCGTGTGTCCGTGGCTGAAAAACCCCATAAAATACGGCACTTTCACCGCTTTTAGCCACAAAAAGCACGCCGAGGCACCACAAAAGGCACCAACGCATTGTTCTTGCCAAACGCCATCGTTTGTGTTAAGATAAAGAAATTAGTTCCAGCAGTCACCTCGGTGGCGTACCTCAGTTGGTTAGAGGGCTGGATTCATACCCCAGACGTCGGTGGTTCAACTCCACTCGCCACTACCAGGAACTAATTAAAAACCAAACCCGCGCACAGTGCCGGGTTTTTGTTTGCGGATTCTGACACAGTGCGTTATGGCTAGTATTCTTCCAACAATTTATCAAGAAGCAAGAATATTTCGCCTTCTTTCAACTTATTCGTGCGGTCGGTATGTAACTTTTCGAGCAAAGGCTTTTTCTCATCAACCCGACCATAGTGCAATAAATTGTGATGGAAACTGCACAGTGAAACTATGTTCGCCGGGTTATCAATGCTTTTGGTAAAAGTGTCAGTGGCTTCAAGCTTCATAGGTATCAGGTGATGTGCCTCGACATACCATTGTCCGTTTTCTTTTTTGAATAATCGTTCCGTGCCACAAAGTTCGCAAATATAGCCGACAGATTTAAGCGCAGCTTTTGCACGCTCTGGTTTGCGTGCGTAGCCTGTGCTCGCGTTGTTAGTCATTTGCACTTTGTTCACGGGCGCAAATGAAACTTGACCTTGTGGTTCGGGCGCTTGGTCTACCTCGCAAATAAATAGCGCATCGCTTTCCATTTCGACTTGCAGCTGTTTGGCCGTTATAAGGCCTTCAATTTGTGATTGATATGCGATTGGAATGTTTTGCATGGATTGATTAAATCCGTTGAAATCTGACACCACGGCTCGTAGTTCATCTGGCGATATTGGCTTGAAAACTTTTATGCTCGATTTATCAAAAAGAAAGTATCCCTGGTATTCGCCATTTGATTCATCGACATTTTTCAAAAAAATCGCACTTGCAATAATTTTGTTTTCGTATTGAAATAAAAACAAAGAGCCAGCACCAGCGGTACGGATGCCCTTGTTGCGATAAAATTTGCCACCCTGCGTATTGATTAGTTGATTCAAAAAATATTTGTTTTGAATATCAACGTAACTTTCAAGACCGCCATCACTTTCAAACTCGGCTTTTGCCATTGGAATAATACGAATTTCAAGTGGCAACGATTGTACAGGCTTGGGGCGAGCGATATTCACGGGTTTGCCTTCTATATAGGCTTCCAGCAACGACCAGTCTTGCCATTCACCCACTTGGCGTTTCTTCATATTGCAAAAAGATTGTTCACGAAAACTTGCGTTTGGAAAATAGTTTTCGAACTCTTTTTGTATATATGGAATACCAAGGAACCCTCCAAGGTTTGGCAACCCGACATTGTCACCGCTTTTATTCACAACAATCGCCGATAACGGCGGAAGCCCAAGTTGGTTGCAAAACTCTGATACACGCCCAAGCAAATTGCCAAGATTCCATTGCGGGAAATTGTCAAGCCGCGCACTTAACTGTTCATATGTGATTTCTTTCTTGTCGCTTTTAATGACTTCAAGGAGAACGGATGCAATCCTTTTATGAAACGGTGCGAGAGTTATATTGCCACCAAGTTCTTTATTCCGTTTATATTCGTCAAAATCGTTTCGCATTGGCTTTGAAACATTTCGTTGCCCAGAAGCTTCGTCAGTATCAAGGTATTCAACATTCTGCATTGCCATCCTAAACGAACCGGGTTTTATTCCATAACTCTCTGCAATAGCCGAATATTCGTCTTTCGAGAGTTTGTTAAAATAGGCATCAATTACCGCCATTCGTTCTTCTTTTGTCCACGCGTGGTCGCTTTCTTTCATGTGCTTTTATCATAACACATTTACATCCCCATTGGCAATTTGAAAACATTATCCAGCACATCTGGCGCTTTGCTCTTGTGCTTTTTAAGGAAGTGTCCGTATATATTCATCGTGGTGGAAGGTTGAGCGTGCCCGGCATCGCCAGCGACTTCCAAAACTGGCACGTTGTTCAGAAGTTTTTGTGTGATGTTGGTGTGGCGCATTTGGTGCACGGTGTAATGTTCTATACCAGCCGCTTTGAGTATCTTGGCAAGCCATTGATTCAGAGTTCGTGGATTAATGCGTTTCCCGGTATCGTTGTTGATGAACAAGTGATTTTTGCTTTCCGCCCACGCATCACCCATTTCGTCTTTTTTCTTTTCGTACCAGGTTTTGTATTTGATAAGCTGGTCGTTGAGCAAAGTAGGAATTTCGGTGATGCGTTTTGACCGCTTAGTTTTTGGTTCTTTAACAACAAGCCCACGACGGCGGACTTGCGTGACGGATTTTCTGATGTCTATCTCTTTGGCGAATGTGTCGATACAATCCCAATCAAGTTCACAAGTTTCGCCACGGCGGAATCCTGTGAAGATTAGTGTCAGCACGGCGGTGGCCTCTCGCATATCTTTCCAATTAAGGATTGTGCGGTAGGCTCTCATAACCTCGATGTCGTCCATGCACTTGATTTCAACATCGTCTTTTTCGGGATGGTCGATGTATTCGCTGGTCGCGTAGTTGTCGACCACGATGCGTAATTTTTTGCAGAACCCAAGCACAGAGCACGTTGCAACTTTGATGTGCGAATTCGATTTCCATGAGTACCGAATTGTTTCTTCTTTTATATCGAAAACCTTGCGCACATCGCATTGAAGAATTTTAGCGACCCGCTCTGCCGTTTCGATTGCCACATTTATTTTGCCGTTCAGCACCGCGCACAACGTTGTTCCGCATATACGGTGGTTTTCAATAAATGTTTTGTATGTTTCGCCTCGAGATTTCATAACCTCACGAAGTTCAGCCGTTTTGGATTTTATCGACCGCTTTGTATAAGTTCGTCCATCCAAATAGTCAAAGAAGTTTTGGATTATTGCCGGGGTGATTTTACTGACCTTGTATTTGTCAATTGGCGCACATTGCGCGAGGTAATCAATTGTATTTTCGTAATGGTTCAGTGATAGTTTAGGCGGAGTCATTTGGGTTAATCATTCCAGTTTTGCAAGGTACGCATCCTTGCATTCCTTGAATGTACTGTCTGGTGTCAGCGTTCCGTTTGGGTTGAAGTTGTTGTGGATGGCGCGGACTTCCTCTTCGAACTTTGCAGCGCGGATGACGGCTTCACGCTCGGCTTGCTTTTCATTCATGTCTTGCGGAACTGCCCAAGTTTTTGACTTGGGTATGAATTCGCCTGTGAGCGGATTTTTGATTTTTACTTGGAACTTGTAACTCGTTCCTTGTTGCGTTTGGCGTCGTATTATTGCTGCCATTTTTTCCTCCTTTTTGTTAGGACACAACATGCCGCAAAGGCACCCGAAAGTCCAGTGTTAACTTGCTTTTTTATCAAAAAGAAACCTAAGCAAGTCGTCGTAGTTTACGATGTACTTCTTGCCGGATTTGACGTGCAAAACCTTGCCGCCGTCGCATAAACCCTTGATGAGATTATATGTGAGTTCCGACTCGGCATCGGCGATTTTTATTAACCGCAAGCATTCGTATATCGTCCGCATTCTTTGAATTTCCATTTTTGATTTCCCTTTGATTTTTGATTGTTTTTGTTTGATTTTGCGTGTCGTGCAGTATCACCTTTTGTTATCTTGCATCGCCTGGTGTTAAAATTGTTTTGATTTTTGATTTTGCGATTTTTCGCGTGTGACTGCCTGTCCGCTGTATTCTATGTGCGCCACAGAGATTCAACCGCCCCTGGCTCTTATTCGCCGCTTTTGCCGCTCAATCAAGCTCTTGCGCGAATGACAGCCTTGACATAGGCTTTGCAGGTTTTCAATGTCAAGCAGTGCACCGCCGTCGCTGATTTCTCTGATGTGGTCGACACAACTTGCATTCACATATAATCCACGGGCACGGCACATCTCGCAAAACGGATCACGACTGAGTTTTATCTTGCTGAGGTTCCGCCATGCAGATGTGTTGTAAAAATCTATCGCCGCTTTATTGCGGTGATGTTTGTTATAGTTGCTGTAATCTTGCTTTCGATGACTGTCGCAGAAGCGTTCCCTGGTAAGATTCGGGCAGCCTGGATAATTGCATGGGTGTGGTGGTTTATATGGCATTTTATTCTCCTCCTTTATTTTCATCGGCTAGTAATAATTGGTTATTTTCACAGCAGCCCAACAAAAAATCTTTTGCGCCTTGGCTTCGGCTCTCGCAAAACTTTGTGACTGCGAAATCCGCTGTTGATGCTCTGATAAATTCAAGGTTCTCTTCGGTCTGCTCGTCATAATTTCGTTCGCCATAGCGGGCACTGATTGCGTTCCGCTCGTATTTGCCGTATGTGATGCGGAAATCCGCATCACGGTTGACTTGGTCGAGTACTTCGCACATATCGGCAATCGAAGGGAAGAACTTTGAATCCTTAACGATTTTCTTTACTGCGATTTGCATAACCGCTTTTGGAACTCTTGCAAATGTATCAGCCCAAAGTTCAACCATCACTGTGGCTTCGATGTCGCTTATCTTGCCAAGTTGTTGCGGATATGCAACTTTCAAAACGGCAAGCAATTCCAATGCTTCGTTCTTTGTCATTTTACACCTCGCATTGCGATATTGAGAAACGGATTAGAAGTTTCACCGTTTGATTGCGATTGCAGCTGCTTTCCATACTGCGGCCGCCGCGTCCACAACCGCACGGACGCTTTCCAATCTTTCATTGGGTTTTTGCCGACGCGCCAACCGTTGCTTTCGTAGTAATCAACGAATGCCTGAGAGTCGATGTTATAGCCGTTTCCACGACAATAAATGGCGATTTCTTCAAGTGAAGGTTTTTTAAATTTGTGTGGCGGCGAGCCACTTTCTACTATACTAACTTTACCTAATCTTTCCTTATCTAACTCTATCCTATCCTGGGTTGCCATTTGGTTGTCGTTTGGTATACCAAGGACATATTCGCCATTGCCTATGACGGAAATAAGCTGTCTTTCGGTTAGATGCATCGTTTCCTTATATCGGTCACTTCGTAAATAGTTGTGAACTTTCCAATGACGGATGACCACAATTCCACTCTCAAAAGCAATCACGAATTGTTTAGCGAGTAAAACCTTGATGTCATCGTCTTTTGCACCAATAGACCGCATTATAGTTTTTGGATTCGCAACAAAACCGTCATCGTCGGCGTTCATAGAAAGTTGGAAATACAAATTTTGCGTTGAGTGTGGCATTTCCAAAAACGCATCACTGCCAATTATTGTCTTGGCGAACATTCTTCTTTCAGCCATGCCGCCTCCTTTATTTACCCTGTTCTCGCAACCATTCACGCAATAACGAAACGTCAACCACGTAGCGACCGAAAATTTTCTTACACGGATAAAAAGTTTTCTCGCGCGCGAGACGATAACAGTTGGTTAACGATATTCCGAGCTCTGCACTCATTTGTTCGATCGACATGCACATCTTGTTTTCTTTCTGTTCCATTTCAATTCTCCTTTTATGTTCACGCAGTTTGCGTGTATTCATTTGTTTTAAAAAGGATTTTCATCCTTTTAGAATCCTTTTATTTTCCGTCTATTTCATCCTTAAACGGTATAGCTCCTTCTATTGCTTTGAATATGTGTGGCCACACTTCGTCGTTTAAATTGTCTTCATATTTCATAAAGATTCGCACCGCATATCTGGCACCGTCATCCCGGCGAAGGTATTCAGCCATATCCGCGGACAATTCCTCTCTATTACTTCCCGCTGTTTCATAGAGCATCGCCGCATCTATCTCGTCCTGTATGTGAGCATAGTATTGGACGATTTTATCCAACTTCTCTCCAACCGGCGGAACACGTCGACCCTTCTCTATGTCTTCCATATAGGTAGGTGAAATTCCAATCTGCAACGCAACAGACCGTAGACTCTGGTTTTTTAGAATCCGAAGATTCTTAATTAACTCGCCGAACCGTCTGTTTGGTTCATGTTGTAGCACTACCATCGTACCTCCTTATACTCTGCACGCTAATTGCGTGTATTGTAATATATCCTATTATTTGCTGTCAACTGTTTAGAACAACTTTTTTTGAAAAAACTTTTCGGTCACGTTATTTGTTTTTATTTAGGATGTCTTGGTATACCTTGTCGCGTAAGAAAATTAGCAAATCTTTGACGGAGGGCAGTTATATATGGATGCGTTAATCTACCTATTCTTGTGAATGTCTCCACTCCGTTTCCAATGTTTATTCCAACTTTGCTAACATCACTAGGTTTAGCGTGCAATCGCATATTTCTAAACTTGAATTTAATTACTTTCTCGCTTAGTAGGAACGGTACGCAATATGAACTGGAATAATTTGTTCCGTCATCTGTTTCTTCAATGTCATCTTGTTCGGGGATCCCCTTGACCAATATCATGTTTTTTGTCCGTAAATCACATGGAGCCGTCAAATTAATATAGCAAACTTTTTGCACCTGTCCAGCCAGCATTTCTTCCTTATAGTATACATCTCCTTCGCATGAATTTTCTGGCTGCACATCATATTGCACAAACTTCATAGCATTATAGATTTGCATCACATCATTACTTTTCATTCCTACTGGCTTTTTGAACTCAATACCTGTATAGTCTGTCATACCGAGTTTCCCAAGGAAACTTGTTCTGATTAATTCATTAAAATCAAAATTGATTCCTTCTTTTATTTCATCAGCCGTTCCCGTTGTATGTTCTTTTTTAATAACCGCCTGAACAATATCTACCCAGTTTTGATTTAATGAATTCATTTCAACTAGAAATGCATTTTTCGTTTTTTGTAATTCTGTATCAAACTTTTTTAATACTTGAGTTTGACGACTCTTTTTTAGCCATGTATTAAAATATGCCTCTATCTGACTAACAGAAATGAGTTTGCTTTTATCATAAATTGATACCTGTTCTTTCGACATAGCGCTTGCAACAATTGTATTTTCGGCTAGGTATTCTTTAATTCCAGCAATTTGATTAGAGAAAATGAATATCGGCATGAAATAATTCTGCACAACATATTCTACAAACTCCCGGTTTAAAGCTTTCTGCGCAGCCATGATTGATTGACCGACACCAACACCAACCGGTATACTTTCTGAACCGGGTTGCTTAATTTGCCAATCAAGAATCAAATAAGAGAACTGTGATAAACTACTCCAAGTATCACGCGGCGGAATATTTTCCAACTTAACAAAAAAAGTGCCCCTTAGCTCAATCCTGTTTATTATTTTGCATATTCTCTCGTTGGCGTTATTGATTTCATCGTCTATAACGAGCGCACATCCTTTTAATAAGATATTATCATTCGGCATTGTCGCTCTCCTTGGTTACAAAAGAAACCAAGAAGTTTGCTCCAGAGAGTTCTTTTGTTCGTTCATTCAATACTATTTCTATATCATAGTTGCTTTTGTTTAAAAGCTTTTTCGCTATATATAATCCCAACCCACGACCATCTTCACCTTTACCACTATAAAATGCATCAAACACATAGGGAGCATCATCATCAGAAATGCCCGGACCATTGTCGGCAAAGATTACCGATTGTGTATCCCCATCAAGTTTAATTTTGACTGTTCTATCCTTTCTCGTCTGTTGTATCCAGTACAAGGAATTATCGAACAAATTTATGAAAACTTGATACAGTACAGCGTCAACCACCTTCGCCTTAACTGGACTTCCTGAAATCTCATATTCGACTTTAATTTGATTATTTTTATATTGTGCCGCATATATCGATTCAATCTTTTTGATTATATCAATTACAGGAATAAGCTTTGGTCGTTGCTTAGAGGAAACAAAAAGCTGCTGTATATCCTTCATCTTCATATATACGAGTCCTATCATACTCTCGGCCTCTATACAATTTTTATGAACCTTATTGAGATCGAAAAGCATAGTAGACGATGTATCAACTTTCGTTTGATGGATATTATCCTTTAGTCTATCAATAGTTAACATGATATCGTGTGAAGCAACTTCTACCGAAAGTCCAACGCCGGCAAGTTGTTCCGCCGTATTAATTCTACCTTTATAAACTTTTTCTCTATATTCAAACTTATTCTGAAGTTCTTTAAGTTTCGAAAGACCTTTTTTGTTGTCTTGCAAAGCAGTTTGCAATTCAGAAAAGTCATTCGTTATTTTCAACGCTGCGACTTGGTTTAATTCCTTTTTCTTTTCTTCGCCAGCAATAAAGTTCTGATAGGGTTTAGTGCGCATATACGTAAGGATTCCACGAACAAGAAGTATTAATTGTTTGAACGCCTGACTGTCTTCTATAATTCCTTCTCGACTAGTCTTATCTCTAAGATTCTTATTAAATTGCTTGGTTATTTTTATCTGACCTATTAATTGATTATTACTAAAAGAATCTCCTGCTTTATCTTCGGCACGATATCTATCCAACTCCAACCAATCGTCATCAGGAGCCCCATAAGGCTGAACTCTTACATCGTCGCGGTACAAAAAAACTCTATGACTTTTTACAATATCTTTCTCTGTATCGCTTAACCCATATTGTTCGTGTTGATTTGCACCAAAGTTGAATACATAGAATTTGAATTCGAAATCTCCGCATTCTGTAGCTTTCTCATTTTCGAAGTAATTCGCTATGCCGATTTTGCCTTTCTGTATATTACCTCGATAAACCTTAAGTCCACGAAAATACTGAGTCTGTACATTCCCATCGATATTTGGGTCTAGATAAATATCTAAAGAATTTGCCTTACCGTTTTCTAGGTAGTTAATATTAAGTTTCTTTTCATTTTCACAATAGTTTCCAGATACTTTGTAAAGTGCTTTATGAAATATTATGTCTTTTAACTCTAACAACCTATTATCCTTGAAGTTTTGTAAAACCTTGTTTCGGTAGATCTCAATTGTAAAATCCTTATTTGATGTTATATTATCTCCATCGAGTTCAAATGGATTGAATCTTAACATATAATCTTTGAAATCATTAACCTTTCTTGTATCCCATTTACCTTTCAAACTTTTGATAATGATTGCAGTTCCGCTACCTTGTTTGTCTAGTAGTAAACCACTGTAATCTGAAGCCTTTGCTGTTTCGTATGAAATCTCAATTTGATCGAGGAAAATCTCTTTTTCCTTTTCAAGTTCAGTCAAAAAATCGTCATCATATTTATCGAAATTAAATGTAACTTTGTGTACACTTAGGCTCTCTTTTTCTTTTGAAAGAATAGTGACATTTCTGCCAAGCTTAAGCATTGAAAACCGCCCAATGCCTTTTTCACCTTGACAGATTCTTCCTTTTTTGGATTTGCGCAATTCTTTACCTTTTTTCTTGATGGGTGTTGCTGGATTCAGAAAATGTTTTGTAATTATGTCATAAGACATGCCGTATCCGTCATCTTCAATTGTTATTGACGCATTGTGGGCATTTCCATATGATTCATCAAATCCATCGAATTTCACATTACACAAAGCGGCATCAGCATCGTAAGAGTTTTTCACGAGTTCTGTCAAAGCCACAATTTCGTTTTTTATTAATTGGTCGCCAAGCATTGTTAGCAACCGTGCATACGGTCTTATCGTTAAACTTTCCATTAGTTTTTCCTCCCTATAATGATGTACTCCTGGCTATAGATAGCCCTGTCGGTCTTGTTAGATGAAAACTTGCCATTTTCATCACGGTGCGATGGCAAGAATTTGTTTTGCACTTTGCGCTTCGATATCTCGACAATTGTATACCCACAGTCTATCATGGATTCACAAAGACATCTTGCATTCTCGATATAGTTCTTTTTATACTCTGTGTCGCCGATTACAAACACTGCCACACCAACTTGCTTTAAGATACTATAACTTTTTGAAACAAACTCCCGCATGTCGCTATAATACCTTGTGATCGCACGTGCTTGGGAACCGTCTTTGAAATAATTAACTATCTTCCGGGCAGTTGGTAGTAAATCCGGATTCTCTATAGTATTAGTACCATAAACACTACCAATAGAGCCTTTTCTCAAGTCGGCATAGTGATTCGCATATCCAAGCCACAAAGCAGAGAGTTGATGCAGGTCTGCATATTCATACGATGTAACATATGGTGGACTTGTCACGATTATATCAGCAAAAGCTTTCTTTGTTACCTCAAGAACATCACAAGTTTTTATATTCGGTTTTAGCCTATTGTTATAAGATACTTCAGATATTGCTTTAATAACGATTTCAAGTTGCTTCTTAAATAGTCCTAAAACATCTGCCGGCTTTTTTCCCTCTGCCACATGCTTATCAGGGTCTACTTGTGGCTTAATCGATTTTGCCAGCCATTTTGAAGATGCTTTCAAAATACTTGAAAACAAACAAATGAATAAATTGCGATACTCGTCATCAATTGTTTCGGTTTCAATAGCATTTTTTAGTTTCGCTAAATCTTTATACTGAGCCTCATAGAACCAGTATTTTAGCCTTTCATTCGCATTATCATAGCAGACGGAAAATTCTTTATTCACAAATCTATCAATAATAACGTCGCCTAGCGCTTTTACTTTTTGAATATCATAGTTTGATGTTTTGGCTTTTGAAATCATTACAGCTACGGGGTTAATATCACAACCCCAAAACTTTATACCTCTTCTTTTTGCCTCAACAGCGACCGTTCCACAGCCACAAAAAATATCCGCCACAGTTTCGAGTGGTACATTGTTCTTCTCGGCATATTCAAATGCCTTTTGGGCAATCAGCGAAGGAAACTTAGCAGGATACACATGGATCTTATGTATCCTTACTTCTTTTTCGGTCGTTTCATTCCAAAAAGGGTTTTCTTTAATTTTAAGAAAATCTATCTTTTTCAAATCTTCTTGCGTCACAATTGGCTTAAGCATTCTTATCACCTCCTTGGGCAACTAATTCTTCAAGATAAGAAACTACATAATCATTAATACTTTTGTTTGTTTGCGCTGAAAGCACTTTTATTTTTTTATGCAGATCAGGGCTTACCCTAATTATTATTTGCTTGTTTTTTTCGCCGTTCATTAAAACCTCCCAGAGTGCTATCTTGCTATCATTATATCATTGTTAATGGCAAATGCAACATGTTTATGACAAGTCTCGATAAAAAACTGAAAGTCTAATAAAGATTAGTTTCAAGCAAATGCTTTCTTTTTGTTTTGTTCTAAAATAAAGTCCTGGAAACTTTCTAATCAATTGCGATATATTCGCTCATATCAGCTACGATTTTTTGTGCTATGGAGAACGCAAGATTGACCGGGACAGCGTTGCCTACCATTTTGTAGCCGTCGGCTACGTCATTATAAATGAAGACGAAATTGTCCGGGAATGTTTGTATACGTGCGCATTCACGTACAGATAAGCGGCGATAATCTTCTTCTTTGCCTGGAACGAATATACGTTTATTTGCTTCGACGAAAAGCATCTTCGGTGCTTGAGGATGTATTGGTGCATGTCGTCCGCCTGCTTGAATTGTGAACGATGGTTCATCCCAAGAACGTACTCGATTGCGTGACATGAAAATTGTGGAGAATCCGCCATGCATATATTCATGATTCGGCACAGGTAATTCCAATCCCCATGACTTGTTGAGTTTTTTCGCCGGTTGTGCTTGGCGTAAGTCGCCAATGGCATCGCGGAGAACTGGTTTGTATGCTTGTGACTCTGGAAATTCAAACTTCATGTTTAGGTCTTTACGATAGCCAACAATAATCACACGCAAGCGGTTCTCTGGCACATTATAATCGTTCGCATCTACAAGTTTCCATGAAATATTATAGCCTGTATCTTCGAAGGCTTTTATAAATCCATTGAACGCATCGGCATGTTTTGGATTAAGAATACCTGCAACATTTTCTACCAAAAAGAATTTAGGTTGTTTCTTTTTCAAAATACGGATGTAATCGTAAAAGAGTTTACCGCGGTTATCATTGATACCTCGCCCAGCACCAGCCTCACTCCAGCTTTGGCAGGGTGGTCCTCCAATCATTCCATCGCAATCTGGAACTTCGTCCGGGGATACGTCAGTTATACTTCGCTTATCAAGTTTGGTGTGCGGAAAGTTTCTCTCATAGGTTGCCCAAATTGTTTTGTCATACTCATTAGCCCAAACAGTATTAAATCCAGCCTTTTCAAAGCCCAAATCTAAACCACCCGCGCCTGCGAAGAATGATGCTATTTTTAGATTATTCTTCCTCGTTGACATTAACAATCCTCCAATCAGTAATGTTGCATTTCATTATATCATCTGTATTCGAAATAGCCAGTGCTTTCATCGAATTAATTAACTTTTCTGCCATGGCACTCCCGCTAACAAATGGCTTGTCAAAAACTATTTTATAATCAAGTTTTCCCTTGTCTTCAAACCATTCTACATATACGCACAAATGTCTATCACCATCCCATTTCTTGGCAAATGTTCTGTAGTTCAACGCTTTGCATGCAAGGTATATCTGCACCCTTCCGCTGTATTCTTCAGCAGGAACCAAAGCATCAATAATCGATTGCAAATCTTTATAATTTCCACCGTAAAGAATAAAATCGGCGACTCCGCTGTTGACAATTATTTTTCCATTAACCTTAGCATTCCTTTTGCTTTCAATTAACTTTCTACCAGTCAAGACTTCAACTTTTTGTTCGCGTGTAAGGTTAACGTTGCTCGAGAGTTCACCGTTACCTTTATCAACAAATTCGAACTTCCAACCAAGAGTAATAGAACCCTTGTCCGTGCGATTTCCTCTCTTTTTATACACAAGCTTTTTATTCAAAAACCTATCTTTAATCTTCGCCGTCAAATCAATGACGTTTTTCTTCCAGCTATCGCCGAATATTTGCTGAGCACGAACTGCACCCATCTTATTTTCAAAAAAGTCAGCATTAGGCTGTTTATACGAAATTTTGAATTCTTTAACAGAACCACTGCCGCTCTTGGCTTCAATATAGACATCAGTTTTGGGTTCACCAGCTGAAGACTTCGGCTTACCAGAAATAGTTATAGTGTACTTGCATCCACCATAGATGAAAGAAGCGCCAATCTCGCATTTGTCTAAAACAGACTTTTCGCTTGTGCTAAATGTTTTCATAATATCTTATAACATATTCGGAAATGTTTTGAAAGAAAAATTTAGTTTTCGACAAACCACTTGCAATCATTTTCAACCCAAGTTACAACACACACCATGAACAAGATTTTGAAGTTACTCATTGATGATTACCAGCATCGTGATATTTCTGCCGGATACAGGCTGATGCTCGAAAAAGCTTGCATCATAGAAAAAGCCTTTGTGGGCTCGTTAAACGCCGAGCAAAAGAAAGCTTACTCAGAGCTTGACTTTGCGATGAGTGAATTAAATACTTGGGGACAAAATGAATTTGCTGAATACTTATTTGAAAATTTTAAGAAATATTTTTAGCAATTGCCGCCTTGCCAGCGGTGGCATACGCACGAAAGAGATTTCCGCTGCCAAGTAAAGCGCCACCGAAATAACGCACAACAATAACAGCATGGTTTTCAAGTTTGTTTGACTTCAACAAGGTAAGCAGTGCGTTTCCGCAACCGCTTGGTTCGCCGTCGTTGGAATACTTTTGTTTCATATTTTCGCCGATGAGTGTTTTTTCGTGAATATTGTATGCAGAACAGTAGTGACTTGCTTTACGGTGTTCCTTTTTGATTTCCGCCATAAAGTCGTTAAATTGCATGACATTGTCAACTTGGGCTAAAACTCCAAAGAACTTGCTGCCTTTTTCGGTGCATGTTTCACCGCATACATACTTTGTCGCCATTGAATTCCACGCCCTCCTTTTCGAGGATTTCACGTTGTTTGCCCGCACCACCAAACGCATAGCCGGGACTTAAACTTCCATCACGAAAAACGACACGGTGGCATGGGATTATTTCCGGGTCTGGGTTGCGGTGCAGCGCCCAGCCGACAACTCGCGGATGTGTACCACTCAGCCTTGCAATATCGCCGTATGATAAAACGCTCCCACGTGGGATTTGTTTGACCACTTCATAGATTCTACTGTGTGTTGTCATGGCTCATCTCCAATAGTGTTAAAATCTTTTCTATGTTCGTGTTACCAAGATGCACCGTAATCCAATGCTCCTTGTTCATGTGATAGCCGCGAAATATTTCTTTACCGTCAATAAGTGTGCCAATCATCATTGGGTCACATTTCAAGAGCAGCGCATCAATCGGTTTCTTGCCCGGCAATCCAAGTTTATCTTCTGTGATGTCGACCACCGCAGCGAACCATTTACGATTATGTTTATGGCGAAGAATTGCGTTTCCCGGCGTTCGTGCCCAAAGGTATTCCGGCTTTAATCATATTTTTCTTTTACATATGAAAAGATTTCTTTTCGTGTCATCTTAGTATTCTAGCATGGTATACTCAAATATGAAACTGTATACGAGTTATTACGCGATGCGAAAACATTTTCCGGATAAATCTAGGCTTGTTTCGATTTCGCTCGACGGCGGTCGCCTTGCAAAATTCGAAGGGCGCGTATATAAAAAACTTGCGCCGCCGTACGACTTGTTGAAGCATTGGCACGAGCATAAGGATATTGATTATTACACTAAAGATTATTACGAACGAGTTTTAAACAAACTTGACCCACATCAAGTTGCAAAAGAACTCGGTGACGGTGCGGTGTTGATGTGTTATGAGAAAAGTGGCGACTTTTGCCATCGGCATTTGGTGGCGGAATGGTTACATGCCGCTGGAATCGAGGTCAAAGAATATGAATTGTAAATTTGACACCATCGGAAATGAAAAGCTCCTTGATCTTCCAAAGATAGCGTTCTTGGCGTCGCAAAAGTTTAATGACGAGCAACTTGCAAAAGTTCAAAAATGGGCGCTTGAAATTGCTAAACAAAACAAATGCGTTATATCTGGTTTCAAAAGTAAACTTGAATTTGAAGTGTTTAAGACGCTCGCCAATAAAAGCAAGCGCAAGCTCATTTTAGTGCTTGCCCGTGGAATTTATGAAGAACTTCCTTATCCATATCAGCTACTCGTCAACGCGGGGCGGTTGCTATTTGTCACACCTTTTGCACAAGAACAAACTGATTCCAGGCGCGACTTTGCTTATATCCGAAACCATATCGTGGTTGAAATGGCAGACGAAATTGTCGTCGGCACAATTACTCCCGGCGGTCAAATTGAAAAGATACTTCTAGAAAGTGAAAAACCATACACCTTGCTTTAGTATTCAAACAAGCGTTCCGTCTTGCGTTCGTAGATTTCACCGTCAAGTTTGTCCAACATAGATTTCCGAGCACCGCTTGTATTGTTCGAACCACCCCTTTCGGCGTAAAAACCATTTGCATAGCAATAGATACAATTGTGTGAACAAGTGTTATAAATGCCGATGTCCACACACGGCATGCATCCACAATGTTTTCGTTGTCCGTCGAGGCGTTTGGTTTTGACTCGTCCGCCGTTCAGTTTCGCAAACAACTCTGGGTCGGTGCAGCGTGCAGTTTTAATGCCGTATTCTTTCCAGCGATTTTCTAATGCACAGGTATGCAGCTGGATTTCATTTTCTTGCGTGATTCTAGCAAATGCTTTTAGGATTTCATCTTGTTGTGTGCGGTTTGGCGGAATAATGTCTTTACGCTTGCCGGGGATCAGAAAACTTATCATGCAAGATTTTGTGTAGCTGCTTAATTGCTTCGCAAGGCTCTCGAACTGTTTTTACATGCCATTCAACATTATTTTCCTTGTTAAGCAGTATGGGGTCGTAGCGCCACACAACTTGGTCGGGGCTGGTCAGCTTCGATAGCTCTTGGAAGGTCTTTATCCGTTCTTCGACGGGTGGCACATTTACTTCGATGTCCTTGCTGTACGGTGTTAAAGTGTAGTGGAAGTAGTATTTGAAATCTTTTAGTTCGTCCAACCGTGCCATCATTGGTCGTGGGTTCTTCGTCCAAAAGATTATTCCGTCGACATTGCCGGTGACTTCTTTGCCACCAAGCAAATTTGTTTCGACTCTCACAGGTTCGATTTTAACTTTAGCAATCTTGTTATTGAAGCCGAACGGATTTGCCACGAGCACAAAACCTTCTTTGATGCGGTCAAAAAACCAGTCGCTGTACAGCGCCGGAATATCTGTTCGCCTACTTACACTTAAAATCATTTGCGGATGCCTGAAATAATTATACCTTTATCTCCCAAAATGTCAATTTTCTTAAATGCAAACACTGATCTCAATTCATGCAAAAGCTCTTTTATGAAGTTTAGCTCAACCGACATCAAGTGGAAATCACTGCTTACTGTATAATTGCAGACGATGTAGAAGTTGTTTTTCATCTGCAATGTAGAAACTAATTTCGCTTTCAAATCCGTATTTTCCGTTATCGAGAATATTGAATTAAAAAAGCAAAGAACAGGGTTTCTTTGTGTAATTGTAAGCATCATTATTCCTTCATCGAATTTCATTATTCGATTCGGCAGTTTAGGTTCAAAGTTGCGATAGTTCTCCGTGTCGCAAATCGCCCATTTGCATTCGTCTATTGGATAATAAACCACATCGCTCCCGAAGTGTTCCTTTGCTCCAAGCAAATCTAAACCTATACCACAACCGAACGAAAAGATTGCTGGCTTTTGCTCACCCATAACCTTTTTCAATTTTGCGAAGGTTTCGCGGTTTTTCTCATAGTTTTTCTCGGCATAATCTTTTAGATACTTAATGTTGGCACATAATTCGCCATAATTCAGTTTTCCTTTACAGTCCTTGCCACACGTTTCGCAATTACCTGTTTTTATCCCTTGCCATAGTTCTTGAATTTTCATTTTTTATTCTCCTTTAATTTTCGGACTAAAAAGGCGAATGCCGTTGAGCGTTGCCGCTCGGTCGCATTCACCTTCGTTGCTTGCAACAAGTGTATCATGGAATTTTTCAGAATCAATACTTCACTGACATGATTTTTATCTTTGACTTTCATGCCCAGTTTTGACTGTTTTTGGGCACGAAAGTAATAAACGACTTGCAATTCATTTTCAACCAAGTTACAACACGTCATGCGAAAAGAATCTAAAAAGTTACTTGAAGAACTCATCATTGCGCTAAACAAGGACATCATTGACCTTGACAGGCAGTATCTTCGAGACGAATTTCCAGATATTAACTTAGATGTCATAACGGAAGAAGCTCGTTATCATCTCAGCGAAAGACATTTTGTATGTGATAAGCTTTTGGCACAGAATCCAAAGATACAAGGACGCTTTCAGATTTCTTATGCTGTAATGAAGCCAAGCGGTAATAGAATCCAGTTTACAGTTATGGATAGAAAAACCCAGACAAGTTTAGAGACACATTTAAATTGGTTCCCGTTAAAAGGTCGTCATGGTTGGCATTATTTAAACGAGTTGATGAAATGGCTAAGCGAAGCTCTTGCTACTATGAAACGAAAACAAGAATAGGTCACTTATTCTAGGCACCATCGAGGCACCAATAGTTTTTTACACACCGTGAAAATCGCACGAATTACGCGGATTGCGCCCCCAATCCACACAGATAACGCAAAATATGCGGATAATCCACGCCAAAAACCGTTACAAACGCCGGAATTGGCAGATAAGCGCTTTCATACCCCAGACGTCGGTGGTTCAACTCCACTCGCCACTACCAGGAATTAAGAAAAAGCAGTCACAGTGGCTGCTTTTTTCATGTCATTCATACTGTCCTTGTTGCCACCAGTATTTCTTTGGTTCAAGGTCTGGTCGCTCGTTTTCTATTACTGAATCTTTATCCATAAATGTTATATTTTGCATAACCCAATAATTTATGCATAAAAAACGACCTGCGCATGGCCGTTTTCTTTACACGTGTGCTGGAGGCCGCAAACCCCTCATTTGACGTTTCGCCTTCCCAGCTAAATCTGACGCCGTTAGGTTATTGGACATACTAATTATTGCTATTCTAGAGTCGATTTATACACGCTTGTATCACATCCCCATCGGCAACTTAAACACATTATCAAACACTTGGGCGGATTTGCCTTTATGCTTTTTCAGAAAGTGGCCGTAAATGTTCATCGTGGTGGACGGTTGTGCGTGCCCGGCGTCGCCAGCGACTTCCAAGACAGGCACATTGTTCAGAAGTTTCTGTGTTATATTGGTGTGGCGCATTTGGTGCACGGTGTAATGCTCGACGCCCGCTGCTTTCAGGATTTTTTCCAGCCAATCATTCATGGCCTTCGGGTTGACGCGTTTGCCCGTGTCCATGTTTATGAACAGGTGATTTTGATTCTGCGCCCAGCGATCGCCCATGAGTTGCTTTTGTTCATCATACCAGGCACGGTATTTTATGAGCTGGTCGTTTAACAGCGTCGGTATTTCTGTGATGCGCTTTGAGCGTTTTGTTTTCGGCTCTTTTACAATAAGTCCGCGCCGGCGTACCTGCGTTACGGACTTTTTGACTTCAATTTCGTGATTGAGTAAATCAATGCACGACCAGTCAAGTTCGGTCACTTCACCCTTGCGCATTCCTGTAAAAATTAACGTCAACACGGCGGTCGCCATCCGTATGTCGTGCCACCCGAGAATCGTCCTGTACGCGCGCATGATTTCTGTATCGTCCATGCATTTGACTTCACCTCGTCTTTCTTGGGATGGTCGATGTAATCCGATGTCGCGTAGTTATCTTTGACGATTTGTAGCTTCTTGCAAAACCCGAACACCGAACACACGGCAACCTTGATGTGCGAATTCGTTTTCCACGAGTACCTGATTTCTTCTTCCTGAATCTCAAAAACCTTGCGCACATCACATTGAAGTATCGTTGCGACCTTCATGGCTGTTTCGTACGCGATGTTTTGTCTGCCGTTTAGTATTATGCACACGGTCGATTGCGGAAACGCTTGCCGCAAATCCGTGTACGTTGTGCCGCGTGTTTTCATCATTGCACGGAGTTCCTCGGGTTTGGAACGCACGGTGCGCTTTGTGTATTTGCGGCTGTCGACGTAATCGAAAAAGTTCTGCACAATTGCAGGTGTGAATTTGTCGAGTTTGTACTTATCGATTGGCGTGCATACCGCGAGGTAGTCTATCAAGTTCTCGTAATGATTCAGCGACAATTTTGGTGGCACCATTTGCGTCAATCGTTCCTGCTTTTTCAAATACGCTTCTTTGGCTTCTTGAAAGGTACTGTCCGGCGTTAGTGTGCCTGCGGGGTTGAAGTTGTTGTAAACCGCGCGGGTTTCTTCCTCGTATTTTGCAGCGCGGATGACGGCCTCGCGTTCTGCTTGTTTCTCACTCATGCCTTTCGGCACCGCCCAGTTTTGCGATTTCGTTATGAACTCTCCTGTAAGCGTGTTTTTAATTTTGACCTGAAACTTGTAACTGTATCCGCCTTGCGTTTCTCGCCGTATTATTGCCGCCATTTTTTGTTACTCCTGATTCTTTCTGCAATCTGCCTGACTGCATCCCTGCGTTTTGGGTCCGCCTCAATCGCCGCTTGTAGTTTCTTGCGCTCGTCCTTGTCCGGCTCCATTATTTTCAAAACTTGCTTTTCGAATTTGTCCATGTTTCCTCCATTTGCTTTCCGCAGGACACATCAAGCCACAAAGGCACCATAAAGTCCAGCACAAAACGCAAAGTCACCCAAAAAGTTTTGCGATTAAATCATCGTAATTCACGATGTACTTTTTGCCTGATTTGATGTGTTTGACGCTGCTGCTGTCGCACAAACATTTGATTAAGTTGTACGTCAGTTCCGAACCTGCGTCGGCCGCCTTTATCAGCGCCAAACACTCGTTGATTGTTCGCATTCTTTTTATCTCTGCTGCTTCCATTGAAAGTCCTCCCAAAACTTCGTCGGTGGCGTCAAGGTTTGCCCAAGGTTCGCCGCTTTTTCCTGTTGTGAGTTGTCTTTCGTTTTGATTATTTTGATTTTTGATTTCGCGACTTTTTGTGTGATACTGCCTGCCCGCTCGGGTTCTAAGGTGCTAAAAGGATTCGACGTCCCCCTGTACCTCCCAGTATGCTTCTGTAAGTTTTTCCTCATTGACGAGCGCTCGCCTGAATAACTCTTTTGTCTCTCGCGAGCGCCAAATGTGGTCGTGCATGAATTCACCGAAGTCATCGTAAATTCGACGTGAGTAAAACAAAACCAGCCGAACGTATCCGAACAGTGCCAGCCTTCTACACTCCAACAGGAATTCTTCGCTGTCGTTTCTATATTGCGGGTTTCGTTTCGGATAGCCGAGTGTCAACACCATGTCTTTCAATGCCTCGTAATTCTTTTTCGTTTCCCTTCGCGACATGCGCAACATGTTCTCGGCTTCGGCAACTAGGTGATCTTCGTTGCGCTCTCGCAAGACTGCGACCACGTTGTTTATGTCTTTTTGTTTCGCTTGTTTTATCATTTTTACCTCCATGTTTTCATTCTCTGTTATTTTCATGCGTTCCCGCGTTCCATGTCTTTTCTGTAAACGCAAGGAACCTGTAACACTTAATTTTTTTACTAACAGGGTTGCCTGTTTTTCTTCTTTTTGTGGGCGGAACGCTGGAACGCGTGTAACGCGTAATCATGTGGTATTAAGTTCCTGCTGTGTGAATTCGCGTTCCGTAAAGTGAAAATCGTGCAAGCGTCCTATCCGTCCACCTCCGCTTGGCGCTATGTGTACGATGCCATCAATGTCTTTAAGGTAGTGGTCTATTGCCATGAATTCTTTACTCAGCTGGGTTGGGTTTACCTGTGGCAGCGAATGTAGTAAGTATCGCGCTGACGCCATGACAAAATCGCTCATCGTTCCTTGCCATGACCCGCCGTTGTCATTGAGTAATCCAAGCACAACTTTTCGGTATGAGCTGCTGCGGTATTCTTCGATTGCTCTTTGCTGTGCGCGTTCTTGTTCATTCGCAATCTTCTTCCAGCGCAGGTTTTCGCTATCGAAGTGAATCGAAAACGGGTCTACGCGTATTCCACGGCCGAGTACCGAAAATACTGCATCTGTATCCGCGACGTTCTTTTTTGTGATTTTGAAAATTGTGTCAACGCCACCTTGGAGTCCCGAGCTGCCTGACACCTCATTGAACTCGTTGGTCTCGTCTTTGCTTTTTCTTGTGTGGCATACAATTGTCACGGCCATGCGGTGTTTGTCTGCAAACTTTTTCAAATATCTGGTCTCGCGCCTGTCGTAGTTGTAAATGCCTTCATTCCGGGTTTGCTCTCCGCGAATGTGTTGGAATGTGTCTATTATAATCAGTTTGATTTTTGGGTGCCAGTACAAAACTTCTTCCAAGTATTCAATGAGCGAATCTTCCGACTTAATTTCTTTCAGCCGGTATTCGTCTTTGTCGCACAAAAACATGTTGCTTGGGAATGGTTCGTTTCGTAAGTACTTAGCGGCACGAAATTTGAAATCCTCAAATCTATCTTCTAAAACAAGGTACAAAACGTCATGCCTTTCTGTTACAAAATCGAGGAAAGGACGCGCTCGCGCAATTGACAACCCCATGTCCATCGCCAAAAAACTTTTGCCGTATTTAGGTGGCGCAACGACAATGTGTAGTCCTATTGTCATCAAGTCCTTAATCAACCACTGTCGCGGCGGGAATTTTGTTGATTCCAATTCACTCATCGACATCAAGTCGCCGGCACGTGTGTGTTTCTTTGCATAAGCCATGCGCGCTGCCTGCATATTTTGTTTCAGTGCGTGCGGGTCCTTTTGAAGCAAATCGTTCGGGTCCTTCTCATCGCCGCTGACCGAGTACACCACGAACTTGATTTTCTCTTTGCTAAACAACGCAGCAAGTTCACGTGTCGCCGCTTTGCCTCCTTCATCATTGTCCAGCGTTAATACAAACACAGGTTGTTGTTTTAACGTTTTCAATTTCTCGGCGAATTTGTTCACGCCGCTTCCACCGCACGTTGAAACCGCACGGCCGCCAAGTTGCATGATGCTCATTGCGCAAATAGGTGACTCAGTAACGAACACCGGCTCGCGTGATTTTTCACTTAACGCATCCTCGTTGTACAAAGGTTCTTTGAGTTTCTCGCAACCTTCTTCGTCTGAGTTTGGTTTGTAAAACTTTCGGTTGTGAATGCTTCGCGATTGGTAGTAGGTCAGTTTCCGATTGTAAGGAATAACAACAGCTTTGTGCTGTGCGTCGTATCCCAAATTGAACCGCTTGATCATTTCGGCCGTCAAGCCGCGCCGTTCGAAGTAGTCAGTCTTGCTAATGTCTTTCTTGCAACGTTCAACGTATTCCTTGATTTCCTGCGTCCTGGCTTTCTTTGAGTTTTGCGCAGGAATTTCAAATGGTAGTCCGTAATCCTGGCATAAAGCTTGGGCTGCCTCAATCATGCCAATTCCCTTGAACTTTGCGACAAACGCCGCAAGGTCGCCTGACACGCTGCATTTGGCTCCGAAGCATTTGAAAGTGTTTGTGCTTGGGTACACAGTAAACGACGCGGTCTTTTCGTTGTGAAACGGGCAGCAACATTGATTGCTGCTGTTGAACTTTGCGCTGGTGTACCTTTCCACCACGTCCTTGATTTCTAATCGGTTTTTGAGTTCTTCGAAAATGTCCACGAATGTTTCTCCTTTATACCCATGGGAGAAACACAAAAAAGTGCCTGAATTGTCATAACGTCTTGTGTACACAAAAAACGCGGGACTCCCGCGCGCTGCATGTTTCCTTATGTTAGCTAACTTGTTTTTTCTTTTTCAGTGCCTGGTGTTCTGACTTCAGCAGTGATGCAAGTTTGCCTATGAGTTCTAACCCTTCATCAACTTCAATTTCTTTCAGTGCGTTCTCGCGGCCGATTGCTTTATCGAAAATCTTGGCGCCGTTGAATCTGTATAAATCGCGCGCTGCCAATAATCTTGCAAAAACTCTGTATGCTTGGCCAAGGTCGTTTTCCACCGATCCTTTGTTGATGCCCGAAACCTCTGCGCAATTGCGGATTGACAATTTGCCGAAATGTTTAAGGTGAATCGTTACATAGTAACCCGCCAATTCTCGATGCAAGCACTTCTCAAAAAAATCACAATCATCTTTGAATCTCTTGAACATCTCATGCGGCATTTCTCGTCTCAAGCGCCCGGCTAAACTACCTTCAATCATAGCTTTGTGAAAGCTGTAGTTTCGCATGATGTAACGTGCTTTCTCTCTGTAAAAGCCCATGTTTCGTTTTGTTTGAACGAAGTATTTCCAATTCTCGATTTTCCCAACTTTTGAATTACCATGCTCATCAGCAATATCGTCTGCGTATTCGCGTAGAAACATCGCATCAGGATCATTCTCAAAATCAATTTCGTGCAGTTCGTAATCTTCTTCAGGTTCGTCAGTATCTTCGTAACCATCAATGATTCGGTTGATTTCTTCTTGTGATTGTAAATCTTCCAACCAATCTACATTTTCGAAGTATGCTTCTTTGTTCATGTAAAAACCTAACACGCCACTTTGTGAATTATGCGGCAGGTTTGGTCGTTTCTTGTCAATTCTTGTATTTTCAAACAAGGACGTCTGTTTCAATCATCTTGAGCGCTTTCTGCTCGAGCTGGTATGCCTCGTATCGGAGTTTGTTTGCCTCCAAAGCCAGCCTGTTGATTTCCTCTTGTACTTGCTTGTCTTTCAAAAGCGGTATTTGTACCTGCGCGATGTGCGTTGAGTCAACTTCATCTACAACCGAGCCGTATGTGAAGCGTGTAACTAACGCACGGCCGTAATCTGATGCAAGAAAAATTGACAGGTAACCAGCCATATCTTCTGTTGCCGGTACCACACGAATTATGTGTTGATTCGCTGCCCAATGTTCCCAATGCTTTGGAGTCAGTGTAACCTTACCGATTGTTCCGCTGCACGTAATCAGTATCATGTTCTCTTGTAGTTCCAATTGTTTCTCAATGCGTGAGCCGTGGTGCACGAGTGAAAGGTACTTTTTATTCGAAGGGTCAAGTTCAAACAATTGCTTTCCACCAATGAACACGCGCCCATGTCCTTCTTCAACGTAAACTCGCTTAAATCTACCAGGCAAAATAATTTCTTTGCTTATGCGCGTATCGCCGATTGTCATCACCTCTGCGGCATTCTTTTTGAAATGTTCAACGATGGCATCTACGATGGACACATGGTACGACGCGTCAAACCTTTGCGCGCTGGTTGAAAGTTTAACGTTGTAATTGTCAACTTCCTTGCTGTTGTCAAAACGCTTCACAGCAAGTTCTTCCAGCGGCGGCAAGCTCAATGCGGCGGCTAGTTTCTCCGTTGCCTCTTTTATCAAATTGTTTGATTGGTCGCGCAAATCAAATGACTGCATGACCAAGTCGTGAATCTTCTTTTTCAGCGCAGGTGAAGGGTTGGGCACAATTATTTCAGTCAAATGTTCTGGCTCAATGTGCTGTATCACCGAGCCGTATCGGTTGGTTGTTAGCAGCATGTTCCCAATGCGTGATTGCAGGTAGGCATAAAGAAAACCTGCTTCACCTTCTTTCGCAGTTACTCGTATCACATCGTCAGAAAAAACGGTTCCCGCGAGCGTTTCTGAAACCAATGAAAGTTTACCTACTGTTCCAGAGCGTGTAAGCAGTAAATCGTTTTTCCTCAGTTTTAATTCTCCGAAGTCACACTCTGTTAATTCTGAAATGAACTTCTCTGGCTGAGGGAAAATCTCGACGATCTGCGACGGAAGAAAAAACGGAATGCCACTACCTTCGGTGTAAATTCGTTTAAATCGGTTTGGGTAGTATGAATTTGAAATCATTTCAGAAAATGGCTTTGCACCCCATTTACAATTCTGTACCATCTCGCGAGCATGGCGGCCTTCAATCTTAAACACTGCAGCTTCCAATCGCTTACCAATGCTAATTACGTCCGAAAGTGAAACACTGCACCAATTCAATTCATTCTGTGGCAGTGATGCTTCACAATGCTCTGTGCGTGCTGTTCCTACCATGCAATTCCTTCCTTCTTTTTCCAATCTGCAAAAATTGCAGGAACATCAGGAGTTTGGTCGTCATCAACTTTCTTTTTCGACGTTTGCGTGACTCCCGTCTCCTGTTCAGAGAAATCAGTCGATATGTCTTGTTCGGGAACGAGTATCTCATTTCCTTGCTCATCGCGTTTAAACAGTCGGTTCCCGCGTTTGTCATGACCAATCCTATCTACCATCGCCATAAAAATATTGTAATCAGCCATATTGCCACTTACTTGTTCTGCTGTCACTTCGTCCTCTGTTTTCTTTTGTAAAAACAAAACAGAAGTCTGTGTCCCATTCCGCGGCTGGAAGGTATCCGCATGTAGGTCAATACTTGCGACAATTCTTGTATTTATTATCAGCCATTCTCTGATGTAGCCAAGGCCTGGGGCTCCGAGTATGGCATCTGGTAACACTATGCCCATGCGTCCGCCTGGCTTCAAGAATTGAACGCAGCGTTCGATGAAAAGTATTTCTGGCGGCACTGATGATTGCAAGCGATCTGATTTCGTCCATTTGCTTTTCGTTTTGTCTGATTCCCAAATGTAGGCAAGGTCAAACTGTTTGAGTATGCTTTCGTCTTTTATAGGTATTTTGCTACCAAAAGGCGGGTTGGTTACAATTACGTCGAAAAACCCAATGGTTTTAGCATTTCGTATTGATGCTTTTTGAACATTGACTGATTCACTCAATTTTGTCCTGAATTCATCTGACCATTCGTGTGGTGGCAGCAAGGAATTTGTTTGTAAAATGTTACCACTACCATCGTTGTTCATGACCATGTTCATTTTTGTTGCTTTAACAAGGTCAGGATTGATGTCGAAACCAAAGTAATTGGTTTTTGCCATATCCGCAACTTTGTCTTGAAACAGACGCTGCGCGTTGCTGTCCCATTGTTTTTTTGATGTGCCCATACTTTTTTCGAACTGTGTCCTTAGCAATTCAATGACATGTGTCATCGCATTGACTAGGAATCCGCCTGTTCCACATGAACTGTCGAGAACTTTTTCAGTCGTTGTAGGATTAATCATTTGAACAACCATCTTCATTACGTTTCGTGGCGTAAAAAACTCGCCGCGGTCGCCACGAAGGTTTGATCCAACGATTTCTTCGTATGCCTTGCCTTTGATGTCTATATTTGTGTTCAGCAAACTGTACTTTTGCAACTCGCTTACAATGTAAGCCAGTGTACGAGGCGTTAACTTCAATTCCTCATTGTCCTCAAAAATTTTCCCGTGTTTTATCTTAACTCGCTTAAAAATCTGCGAAATCCGTTTCTTTACAGTTAACTGTCCATCTGTGTTGTTCCGCTCTTTTGAAGTTGCATAAAATTCTAAATCGTTTGGGATGTTGCGCTCATCCTCAATTTTGCAAAAAATGACTTTTAGTAATTCAAAAAATGCTGGCTGCTTTTGCAGTCCCTCGTTTATGTAAATATGGTTGTGGCATGTTTTAAACACGAAAAGCAAATTATCATCTGATGCGTCTTTCAAGGTTTGTCGCTTCGGTTTATCAATGCTTTCAAGGTTTCCATCAGCAGAGGGGATATCGTTGTAATCTTCGTAAACGATTTGATTTCTTTCATTGGTGACTTTTCTGAAAACTTCTTTATGCTTCCCATTTGTCCACATTCCCCATTCGCAATTTGAACACGCTGCCATGTAGGATTTGAGTTGACCAATACCATCCTTGGCACTTGATGGTTCAACTGTCTCACTCTTGCATTCAATAATAATTTGAATGTTTTCCTGTATTTGTTCTTCGCAATTTGCATCAAAAATCACTAGGTCTGCGCGCTTCTTGCTTGAGCCCAGCCGCAGGGAAAATTCTACCTTGACCTGTGGCTTCGAATACTTGTGCTCATTGATCAAGCGCTTTTCGATAGTTTGCCTTACATACTCCTCCGGAGTGTCGCAGCGGAACTTTTGATCAATATAGTCGCAAATCTTTCCTTCCGGAATTACAATTTGGGTATTCTCACTCATTTGTTCATTCCCCCTTTTCTTCACGGCTTTAGTCTATCACGTCATTGCCAAAAAACCTAATGCTAATTCTTATGCATCTATTTTTGTTTTTACCTTTCTAAGACGCTCAATTGGTTGTTCTTTTTCCTCTCCCGCCATTTGAATGTACATAGCTTTGACAAACTTATACCCCAGTTTCTCTATGCGATCTTTTGTTGCGACCATGTTCATTTTACTAAAAAACGGCATTTGCAAGTGTTCTCCTGCTGCAGGTTCTTTCTTTGCTATTATGCCGAGTATGACTCCGTAATTGTAGCGATTTTCATCTCCGTCAAACGCCGTGTCTTGATCTTTGATTTTTGCAATCATGTCTACACGCTCGGCTGAACTTGCAAAAAGGTCCGCTGAATTGAACGCTTGCGCAAACAGGTGGCTAAGCACCGACGACGCGCCGTACTTTTTCAGGTGAATGAACGTCTTATCTTTTTTGTTTAGTATGTCACAAATCTCGAACTGTGTTCTGATTGTGACTAATTTGCGATCCATCAAAATCAAGTCGCCATCATCTTTGCAAATGTCCTCAATGTATTCTTTTTCGGCTTTGTGCTTATCGCTTTTCGGCAGTGATGGCGCGATGTCAATTTCGCTGAATCGTTTTTCAACTTTTGCCACATAATCCTTGTCAATTTGGTAGTACTTCTTGTTATTCAAAACGTAGCGATTGCCGTCCAAGTCTATTTGCGCGTATAAGCATTCGTCAAGCGACCACTCAATGTCTTGCATCGAGCCAGTGACAGTTTCGATCGCGACCTTGATTCGTTTCAAATCTTTGACCGATGCAATCATCACGCCATAGTTTTCCAAAAACTCGTAAACGTGGCGGCTGCTTAGGTCGAAACAATCCCATTCTTTGTTCCCGCTAAAAATCACGTACCCAGTAATGTCCGTCCATTCGATTTCCTCGGGCACACTTATCCAAACTTTGTCAGTTTCTTTGGCATTGAATGCTTTGACGATCTCTGCGTCGATTCGCGCGATCAGCTCTTTGTCCCTGTCTATTTCCATAGATTTTCCATCAGCATTAGTTGATGATTTCTGTTGCGAGTAAAGTTACAAACGATGTAAAAGTTTTTCTTCATCAACAAAATCGGAATCAAATCTTCTTTGACGTTCTTGTTTGCTATTATGTCATTTAGTGAATTGAAAAAGCAAATCGCCACATTGTCCGGTGTTGCCGTCATCAAGAAAAATCCGCCATCGTACTTCGAGTTTCCCTTCGGCATCGCTGGCACGAAATTTTTGTATGCTGCCGTTTTTATTATCGGCCATTCGCATTCATCGATTGCGTGGATACACGAAGTTTTCTCCAAGGTGTTCCTTCGCGGCAAGGTAATCCAAGCAAGGACAGCAACCGAACGAGAATAGTGCGACCTTTTTATCGCCAGCAATCTTTTTGAATGTTTCGAATGTTTTGCGTGCCTGCTCATAGTATTGGCGCCCATAGTTTTGTAAGTATATAGTTGCTTTTCAAATCGCTATACGAAAAGCATCCGTTTTCACTTTCTTCCATCTTTCCTTGTGCCTCCCAAAGTTTCTCTATTTGGAATCCTATTTCATTTTCCATTTTATTCTCCTTTAATTTTCGCATCAAAAAGGCGAATGCCATTGCGCTTGTCGCGCGGTCGAAGGGTTATATAAGAATGTGGGAAGAAGAATGTGGTGTTAAGTGGTTTGACTACGGAAGCTGGTCAGAATTTTTCACTATCAGAAAAGTCGGGAATGAAAAACCCAAAATCTAGGGAATTCGTCAAAAAACTGCAAGAATAGATCAAATGCACGGCTAAAATATGCAATTTTCTAAAAAATATACGGCTAAAATATGCATTTCTGTTGACTTTCCAAGAAAAAACCGCTATAATCAAAGCATTGATTGGAGGTTTTTATGCTGAAAAGAAAAATAATGGATACCTTGATTGAGTGGAAAAGTAAAAAGAACAAAGAATGCTTACTGATTAAAGGTGCAAGGCAAATTGGAAAGACCTTCATAATTAGAGAATTTGCAAAACAAAACTACGATAACTTTATTGAGTTGAACTTTTTCCTTGAACCAAAGCACAAAGAGATTTTTAGTGGCAGCCTTGAAATGAGTGAAATTATAAAAAGACTTACCTTACAAATTCCCACGGCGAAATTCATCCCTGGGAAAACTTTATTATTCCTAGATGAAATTCAAGAATGTGGCGAAGCTCGCACAGCCTTAAAGTTTATTGCAGAGAACAACAAATTTGATTGCATTGCTTCAGGCTCAATGCTAGGCATTGCCTTCAAGAATACTTCTTCAATCCCCGTGGGTTATGAAAAACAAATAGAAATGCACGCAATGGACTTTGAAGAATTTCTATGGGCAATGGGTTACGGAGCAGAGCCGATTGGATACTTGAAAGAGTACATGGATAAGAAAGAAAAAGTACCAACTTCAATTAACGATTCCTATTTAGAAAAACTAAGAGAATATGCTGTGATTGGTGGAATGCCTGCCGTTGTTAACAAATACATTGCAACAAAAAACTTTGGTGAAGTTCATGCCGAACAAGAAAAGATTGTAGCAAGCTACTTAGACGACATCGCAAAATACGCAAGTGCTGCCGAGAAACCAAAAGCACGGGCTTGTTACCTTTCAATTCCAACGCAACTTGCAAAAGAGAATAAAAAGTTCCAATTTTCGGTTGTTGAAAAAGGCGGAACTGCAAGAAAATTTGACAACAGTTTAGAATGGCTACGAGATGCTGGGCTTATTAAATTCTGCAACAATGTGGCAACGCCAACATTCCCACTGCCAGCCTACAACCAAACTGGCTACTTTAAAATTTATTTGACAGACATTGGAATACTGAATGCAATGTACGGCTTTGATATGAAAGCGGAGATTTTTAATAACACACTAAAAGGCCCGGCAAAGGGTGGCATTTATGAAAACCTAATTGCTGACATACTACTCAAGAAAAACTTGCCGTTAAATTACTACAAGCCTGGCGAGAACAAACAAGAGATAGAATTCTTGCTTTCAAAGAGCGGAAGTATAATTCCACTAGAAGTTAAAGCTGGCAACAGCAGCACCAATTCACTCAATGATTTCATCACAGAATTTAAACCGCCGTATGCCTTGAAGTTAATCACAGGAAATGTTGGCGAGAGCGGAACAAAATTGACACTGCCACTCTACATGGCGATGTTCTTGTAAGAAAGTTTAACAAAGGAGGAAAACATGGCAGTTAAGAAAAGCGAATTATACAAATACCTATGGGATGCCTGCGATGAACTTCGTGGCGGTATGGATGCCTCGCAATACAAGGACTACATGCAAAACTGTTTTCAAAACTGCGTGATGGTTTTAGCAAACTGAACATTGCCAAAGAGAGCATCCGCAAAGACATTTATGCAGATAAAGACAGACTATGCAACCAAGGTTGATACTTGCAACTTGAAGACAAAGCACCTGCTATTCACTCTCCAACTTGCAAAGAAACCAATAGACTGCATCGAATATGTGGTCTTGCACGAACTGTGCCACCTAAAGGTTGAAAAGCACAATGCAGACTTCACCGCACTTCTAGATTCATACATGCCTAACTGGAGAGAGCGGAAAGGAAACCTAAATTCGTTCATCCTGGACTACATAGAATAAGGAGTAAAAATGCTAAATAAAATAGTTCCGTTTGACAAACTTTCTTACAAGCTCTCAGAGAAAGATTCTGAAGTTCAGCTCGAAAAAATTATTACAGAAACTAATGCCGAGCAAGAATCAAAATGGGTAAAGCTGCCTGAAGATAAAACAAAGAAGTACGATAGTGCAGATATTGCTTTCATGGAAGAAGTTTACAATGAAATGAGAAGCGGACATAATCTACTTATAGATGACCCTGAAATGGAGAGATGGCAATACTTTAGCGACACACACTTTAACGACTTTGATTTTTATAGAGAAAAAGCAAAATACATTTTCAAAACGCAACTAAAATACAGACACTTCCTTGAAGCTTATAGACGCAATGAGAAGTAGACATGGTTGAAAAAATGACCATGGAGCGATTTAAAGTCATTCTTGATGACATTCGTTTTTAGACAGTGTTACGGATAAACTTGCCGAATGGTATGGCTACATGTTTATGCTTTACACAGGCGGAACTTCTTACACTGAAATGACGCAAATGATTGGCAGAGAAAAAGGATATAAAGGCTCACTAGAAAGAATAGTGAACAGAGGTGTAGATGCCTTTGCGAAATTACTAATGGAACGAGATATGAAAATTACCAAAGGAAAAGAAATCGCAAAAAAGGTTATGCAACTTCGAAAGCTAGGGTTTGAAGATGACCCTAAGCGATATTTAGAATACATCGGCGCACTTGCTGACAAGATGGATGAGATGTACGAAAAACTCAGAAAAAATAAAAAGTGATGACGATTTGATGACAGAATGCACCCTGGCTATTTATGAGGGGCTTTAACAAAATTTAGCAAGCCCTATCACAAATAAAGGGGATTTGTAAATGAGAAAATCAGACTACGGCTAAAACAAAAAATTCGACAAAACTTGATAAACAAAATTGTACTTTACCTGAAAACGGTGTGAAGAAAAAATCGGAAAATTTATTATTGATAAGACGACAGACATAAGGCTGTCGCCAAAAAAACCGAAATAAACGAATTCGGTTTTAATTGCGTGCAAGTGTAAAATACGATAATGAATTGTTAATCCATTGATGAAACTTGACTTACTTGGACGAAATCATTACAATAACAGGATGGAAATAAAAAGAATCTGGGAACAGGCAATGCCCAAAATAGCCAACAAGGTAAGCAGCATAAGCTTTGACTGCTGGATTAAAACGCTGCAGCCGGAAGCTTTTTCAGACGGCGTTTATACTCTGCTTTCGGAAAGCCGCGCCGCGAAGGAATATGCGCGAAACGACCGTCACTTCCCTTACATAGAAGCCGCCCTAAAAGAAACCGCGCCGATAATAGAGCAGGTTAAAATCATTGACCCGGTGGAAAAAGAAGGCGCAGCACCGCTTAACGCCTTTAGGGCAAATGCGGTTCTCCAAGATAAACTTCTTGTCAATCCCAACATGACATTTGAAAACTTTATTGTCGGCAAATCTAACGAAATTGTCGCAGCGGCCGCGGAAAACGTCGCCAAAAACCCGGGGAAACGCATTAACCCCCTGTTTATATATGGGGGCGTTGGTCTTGGGAAGACGCACTTACTAAATGCAATAGCAAACAGGGTTATTAACGAAAAGCCTGAGCTTAAAATAATCCTTGCAACAAGCGAAAAGTTCACCAACGATTATGTGCTTACCATAAAAAGCAAAGAATCACCTCAGGAGGCTTTCCGCGAAAAGTATCGAACTGTGGATATACTTCTTATTGATGATATCCAGTTTATAGCTGGCAAACCCGGAACACAGGAAGAGTTTTTCCATACTTTTAACGATTTAATTCAAAACGGTCGCCAAGTTGTTATAACGTCCGACCGCCATCCCGACGAGATGCCGAAACTTCAGGAACGCATCCGCAGCCGCTTTAAAAGCAGCCTGATTCAGGACATCGGAAGTCCGGATGTCGAAATGCGCACCGTCATACTGCAAAAAAAAGCCAACATGGAAAATCACCGTCTTGAGCCTGATGTCGTTCAGCATCTTGCCCAAGTGGCAGTTGACCAAAAACTGAATATCCGCGACATGGAAGGGATGCTTTTCAAGGTAATCTTTTATGCAGGGCTTATGAATCACTCCACCCCGACGCTGGACGATTGCCGCGTCGCAATGAAAGAAGGCGTGGGTGAAGACAAAAAAGTTCAAACGACCGCCGACCATATTATCGAAAAAGTTTGCAAGTATTTCGATGTTAAAAAAGGGGATTTAATCGGTAAAAAGCGTGACCGCTGTTTTGCCGAGCCACGTATGTTTGCAGTGTACCTGATAACCGAATTTCTTAATATTCCGTTGGTAAGTATAGGTCAGATGCTTGGCAACCGCGACCACACGACGATATTGCACAGCCGCAACAAAATTCAATCTTCCCTTGTCACCGACCCGCGCACAAAGATGATCGTCCGCGACCTTACGAAGTTGATTAAAAGTGAATAATTTTTATGCTGCCTTATTTATTTCCTTTTCTAGCGAAAAATCTTTTTTGCTGTACGAGTATTTACTGTAAATCCAAATTGACGCGACCGAAGCAATGCTTACACCCACTACCAAAAGCCACCCAAGCCAATTTTGAGTATGAACGGACTGCACCGCATTGTTGCCGTTAAAGCCTATCAAGTCAAGCACAAACCCAACAATAAACATTATGAAAGCATTGGAAATTTTTGTGCAGAAGGTCAAAAATCCTGCCGCTTTTGCGGTTTTGTCCGAGCCGGTCTTTTTGTTATTAAGATCAATTAGGTCGGCGAACATACTTATCGGCAAAGAATAAAGGCAGCCCGTACCCAAACCGCATATAAATATTGTAAAAATCATAAGCGGCAGAACCTGCGCAGACATGGAATTGCGCAGTGACAGCACAACGGAAAAGATAATTATACCAAAGATTACAGTGCCAAGCGCGGCTTTCAGAGCAGCGGTCTTGTCGAACTTGCGGCTTACGGCAAACCAAAGCGGCTGACCTATAATTATTCCGCCGATAAGGCTTAACATAATAACCGGAATTTCCAAAGTTGAAAAGCCGAAAGTATAAGTAAATACATGAAGCCCCAAACTTGTTATGAATGCTCCGGCGGACAGCGAAACCGCATATCCTGCGATTAACAGTGTGGTATTTTTTTGTTTAAGGATTGCAAAGAAGTCCGCAATAATTGATTTAATGTTTTCTTTTTTGTTAATTTGAAGATAATTTACCGGCTCTTTGTATTTATAAGTGCCGAAAAAGACTATTAACCCGCAAATTATGCAAAGCGCACTTGTAAAGAAAGCAATCTGCTGATAGCCCCTTGCGCTAGCACTCATAGTTACATAACTTTCAGGTGACAAAAATAATGCCATCAAAAGCGACGGAACAAGTAAACTTAGAAATTGAAAAATCGTTTTGTAACTTTGAACAACGGTGCGATCGTCATACGTTTTAGACAAATCAAGCCCCAACGCCCCATAAGGAGTGGAAAACACCGTGTTAAATGTTTCAATTACAAGAAGCAGAACTGTAAGCAGAATAAACTTTGACCACACTCCGTAATTCGGAGATATTGACCATATAAGAAAATTAACTAAAGCAACTGTAATACTGCCCAGTAATATATAGCCGTGGCGTTTGCCGAACAATTTTGACCTTGTTTTATCCGACATATGTCCCACAAAAGGGTCAGTCACCGCATCCCAGACCGTGCCGATGCCGATGCTTAAACCCATCAGGGTACCGGGAATACCTAAAACCGCGTTGCCGAAGAACATCAGGAAACTGCCAAGAGTATGACCTACGCTTCCGTAACCAAATGCTCCAAGACCGTAAAAGACTTTCGCGCCGGTAGTGACCGGTTTTGTTTTTTCTACATTTTCTTTGCCGTTATTCACTTGACCAATAAATATGCTTTGGGTATCTTTTTTATATGGGAATAAACGGAAATGCAACTTCGCGCCTGTCGGTTTCTGTCGACAGCACCGCCGATTTAAGCCGGCAGCTCTGTGATACATACAATATTCAAGTCGTGCCGCTCGGCGTTGTGATAGGGGATAAAATTTACACTGATGGCGTTGATATTACAACAGATGATATTTATAAGGCAGTCGAAACAGACAACGTAATGCCTAAATCAAATGCCGCACCGGAAGTTCTTTACAGTGAAATGTTCCAAAAGAATTCAGAATCGGCGGTTCACATTCATTTTTCACTGTCCACGCGGTTAAGTTCTTCATATGACAATGCGGTGCGCGCTGCAAAGGCATTCCCTAACGTATACGTAATCGACAGTAAAACGCTGTCAAGCGGTACCGGCTTGCTTGCAATTACCGCACGTGAAAAAGATTCTGCGGGTACTGCGCCGGACGTTATTGCCGCAGAGATGAAGACCCTTGCGGATAAACAATGCACAAGTTTTGTGCTGGATAACCTAAGGTACTTATACAAAGGCGGAAGAGTCAGCGGGCTTAAACTTCTTGGCGCAAATCTTTTGAAAATTCATCCGATGCTGACCGTTGACAAAGGCGGCAATTTGGTTCAAGGCAAAAAATTCCGCGGGTCTTTTGCAAAAGTTGTCGCCGAATATACAAAGCATGTTATCTCCTCTCATCCCGATGCCAATAAAGATTTAGTATTTGTTACTTATACAGACATTGACCCTTTGATGCCTGAACAAGTCGAGCGTGATTTGCGCGCGGCAGGCTTTAAACGGGTTATACGCACTGTTGCGGGAAGTGTAATCACACTGCATTGCGGGCGGAACACAATCGGGATATTGTTTTTGGATAAATAAACAGATATGGAAAACAAAAGAAGAAAATCTTACAAATCATGTAAGAAAAGTAAAACCGAAAAACTAAAGTCACTTATTGTTGATTTTCGTTTTTTGCTGATTGTTTTTGCATGTCTTTTTATTGTTTTGGGAGGTCTTGCACTGCACGCCTCTGCCGGCCCTAACCCAAATATAATACATGAAAATAATTCAAACGGAGCCGCTGTGCAACAAGACAAAGAAACAGATTCCGACAGTAACGCTGCAGCCGATTACCCCGATGTTTTAATGTTTAAATGTGGCGATACACTTCAATTAAGTTTGAATTCAGCCGGTGCTACAGACATACTTATTATCTCTGACGAAAGTGCGATTACTGAAGTTTCCATAGTCGACGAGGTTTCTGTTCCAGACGCGAAGACATGTGTCACCGTTTCACTTGATCCTTTTACAATAACACCGGTCAACGAAGGTTCCGCAGTTGTCAATGTAACGGCAAAAATGAAAGACGGCACATTGCAAACGGCTTCCTTAAAAGTAGCTGTGAAAGATGAAACGGAAACTCCAAGCGCAGAAGTTAATCCAGAGCCCGTATATACGTTACAAGGAAATATTTCTTGCCAAACGGAGTCTTATGTAAATATTGAATTTTCTATCATCGATTCCTTGGGTGCTCCTTCCGGGATTGACGTTTTTTTAAAATATCAAACCATTAAAGGAAATGTACAAGTCAGCATCGTTGGAAATGCAGCTTATGTTCGTTTTATTTCGGAAGATACCACGTGTAAAATAAAATTCACGGCTGCCGCAGGAGCGCAGGATATTGAATTTTTATTTGTATTTCCGCGCTCAAGTGATATATAATAAACAATTGGGGGATTTTTTTGGGCTTTAGCATAATCAGTTTTTCCAAAACGGTTAAGTACAAAGTTTTACTCTGGTCGCTGGTTGGAATCGGCGGGCTTTGTTTTGCTATCGGCGGAATTATTTTGCTGACTGGCAATATCCCGACAGGAATTCCTCCGTCCGATATACTTTTATCGGCTTCCGGTCTGCAAACCAATGATGATGGCTCTTACAGCATGACAGTTTACAAGCAAAGTACTCCGCTTTCGGTTTTCGCAAACAACGGAAACAATAACGGAAGTCCCGTCAGGTTTTCGGTTGCCAATGACGGTTCTTCATACTTGGAAACCCCTAAAAGTGTTTACTTGGGCGGTCTTACAAACATAGTTCTTAAAACAGACAAGAACAACGGCAATTCGTTCTTTTACGGACGGCAAAACATCGAAATACATATTCAATGTGGCAGATTTCAAAAGAAACTACTTGTAAATATAGAAATTCCGGAAGAAAAAGTTGGCTTTTCCTACTCTCTTTACGATGCAAGCACCCTTATTCCAAACATAGCCGCAGGCTCTTATTACAGCAAAGTATACGGCACTTTATACGGACCCCAGACTAATATGTACAAGTTTGTTCCCGCGTTTTATATCGACGGCAAACAAATTCCGCTTGCGGGCAGTATGTGGAAAGCGGAACCACTGGAAAATGATTATAGTATCTCCTTAATCGGAACTGTTACTATTCCAGAAGTACTTCTGCAAACAATTAACGAGACCTTAACAATACGTTTTCTTATTACCGCAACCTACCTTTACAAGGATTATGTTGACATTTATACACTTACAATAGTACCTTAATAGATATGAGCACCGACAATACTAAACCGACTGTAACCATTGACAAGATAATTGCATTGTGCAAAGCAAGGGGCTTTGTGTTTCAAGGAAGCGAAATATACGGCGGACTTGCGAACAGTTGGGACTACGGACCCTTGGGCATTGAACTTAAAAATAATATCAAGCGCGAATGGTGGAAATTCTTTGTGCAGGAGGCGGCGGCAGAAAGCGGCGTAACAAGTGTCGGACTTGACAGTGATATTTTAATGAATCCGCGCGTCTGGGAAGCAAGCGGCCATGTCGGCGGTTTTTCCGACCCGCTTATGGACTGTAAAAGCTGTAAGACACGGCACCGCGCAGATAACTTAATCGAAACATTCAGCAAGGGCGAAATAAGCGCGGACGGTTGGACGCACACACAGATGTATAAGTATATTGTTGACAATAAAATCGCCTGCCCGAATTGCGGCAAGCGCGACTTCACGGAAATCCGCAACTTCAATCTTATGTTCAAAACTCACCGCGGTGTTACGGAAGATTCTGCGAACACGATTTACCTAAGACCGGAAACAGCGCAGGGTCAATATGTAAACTTCTTAAATGTCCAGCGCAGCATGCGGCTAAAACTTCCATTCGGCATTGGGCAGATCGGAAAAGCATTCCGGAACGAAATAACGCCAGGCAATTTCATTTTCCGCACGCTTGAGTTCGAACAAATGGAGCACCAGCTTTTTTGCAAATCCGCCGATGCAGATACGTTTTATTTGGAATACAAAAAGAAAGCATGGGACTTTAATGTGGACAGATTGGGGATAAAAGCGAACAACTTGCGTTACCATGACCACGAAAAACTTGTTTTTTATGCAAAAGCTGCGGTTGATATGGAATACAATTTCAGTTTCGGCTGGAAAGAAATCAACGGCACACACCACCGCGGAACGCATGATTTAACTCAGCATTCCAAATACAGCGGAAAGCCTCAAGAATATATTGACCCTGTTACTAACGAAAAGTTTATTCCATCCGTAATTGAAAGCAGTATGGGCTGTACGCGCCTGTTTTTGGTTGTGCTTCATGATGCTTACTGCGAGGAAACCCTTGAGAATGGAGAGGCGCGTGTCATACTGAAACTTAAGCCCTCGCTGGCACCATATAAGGTCGCCGTTTTACCTCTGCAGAAAAAAGATCTTTCCGCAAAAAGCGAAGAGGTCTTCCGGCACCTTTGCAAACACTTTATGGCGACATATGATGACACGGCAAGCATCGGGAAACGATACCGCCGCCAGGACGAAATTGGCACTCCCTTTTGCGTCACCGTGGATTACGATACACTTCAAGACGACAGCGTAACCGTCCGTGAAAGAGACTCTATGAAACAGGAGCGCGTTAAGATTGGGGAGTTAGTTCAAAAAATTTCTGCTCTTTTATAAAATCCCGCTTTGTTTCACCGTCCCATTTATGAAGTGTGTCTTTTTTACGCGGAACAATATGAACGTGCAGATGAAAAACAAGCTGGTCCGCTGCGGCACCGTTGTTAATAAAGATGTTTACTCCGTCAAATCCAAGGGTTATATAGTGCTTTGCTATCTTCTGCGCGGTTTTTATAAGCGCCGCCGAAACTTTTGCCGGACAGTTAATTATGTCCGGATAATGTTTTTTGGGAACAATCAGCGTATGCCCGTAATAGTCGTTGGCTATTGATAAAAATGCAAAAGTGTCTTTGTCTTCGTATATTTTATAGCTTGACGCTTCGCCGCTTACAATCTTACAAAAGATACAGTCCATTTTTTTAATTTCTCCTTATAATACTTTATGCCTGATTTGTCATTTACTTCCGATTTTGTGCGCTGATTATTTCGTGTATCTTTGCAACTGTTTCGTTCAGGTCTTTATTCTCCACCGAAACGTCAAAATACTTTTCCTGTGCCATTTTGTTTTCGTAATCGTCAAGGCGAACTTTGCGGTCTGCATCGTTATCGCCGCGCTTTATTAAACGTCGCATGATTTCGTCTTTGGACGCTTTCACGAAAATTGTAAACACTTTGCCCGGATAGTTTTTCTTAAGAGCGTTAACACCAATCATATCGCAGTCTTTCATCGGTATCAGTGACTTTGCCAAAAGGTCGTCTATAAGGCGGCGGCTCATTCCGCGGTATTCGTCGTGGCGTATTGTGTGCTCAAAGACTTCTCCGTCTTTAATTTTCTTTTCAAATTCGCTTTTGGACACGAAAAAATACGGATGCCCCTGCCTTTCTCCCGAGCGCATCTGCCGTGAGGTTATACTTGGCATTTTGATATATGTTCCAGGATATTTTTTAACAAGGTTTGCGATAATCGTATCTTTTCCGACCCCGCTTGGACCTTCTATCACAACAATTTGCTTAGCCATATCAAAGTTTACAGCAAAAGGTTTTACTTGTCACTATTTTTATAGAGTGGTATTATTAATAAGTATTTGATGGCAGTAAAACATCACTGCCGCAAAAGAGGTTAAATGGAAAACGAGGAATACATTCCAGAACGAGAGAGCCTTACCGCAACAAACAAATGTCCGAACTGCGGTGGCTCGATGAGTTACGACATTGAAAGCAGCAACCTGAAGTGCGAAAACTGCGGGACTGTCGTTGATTTCGACAAGAGCGATTCTGTTGAACACCGCAAACTGACCGATGATATTTTAAAAAACCACGAGGACTGGAAAGACGGTGCGGTTTATAAGTGCGGCAACTGCGGTGCAAAAGTTGTTTTGGAAAAAAATACCATTGCAAACGTCTGCAGCTACTGCGGAAGCCCGCATGTTGTTGTAACTAACGAACTTCCCGGAATTAAGCCCGACAGCGTTATTCCGTTCAAAATAACCTTAGACAGCGCGCGGCAAAGATTCATGAAATGGATAAGAGGCAAATTTTTTGCGCCGAAAAAATTAAAAAACATTGATAATAGAAGCGAAAGTTTTAATCCGGTATATTCTTCAAGCTGGTCTTTCGGTGCAGATACCGCAAGCTCTTATAACGGAACTTTGGGACGCCGTGTTACTACCACAAGGTACAGCAATGGCAGGAACATTTCATCGACAACCATTCGTTACTTTAGGGTATCCGGTACGATGGCGCAAAACTATCGGGATTTCTTTGTGCAAAGCTGTGATAATATAAATGCGAAAACTTTCAACAAATTAAAACCTTTTAATGTATCTCTACTTAAGGTGTACCGTCAGGAATATCTGTCCGGTATTTTTGCTGAACACTACTCAAGAAATATCGAGACCTGTTTTAACGATTTCGCGTCATACATAAAGCGCGACCTCCGCAACAAAATTATCTCGAAACACAATGCAGATACCGTTCAATCCCTGACAATTCAGACGCAATACAATGATAAAAAATTTAACTATGTGCTGCTTCCGGTTTATATTGCAAATTATACCTATGATTCAAAACGTTATAACTTTTACGTGAACGGAGAAAACGGAAAAATAGCCGGCAAATATCCCGTCAGCAAATGGAAAGTTTTCTTTACAGTTCTTGGCGGCGCAGTTTTGGTCGGCGCAGTTGCCGCAGGAATTCTATTTCTTAGCAAATGATTTCATTTAAGAAGACTTGAAAAAAACACAAACAATTTGGTTATCCAACTGATCACAGTCGTATTTAGAATTTAGGTCTCTAATAAAGTATCGGCGCTCTTGCCAAGTTTTTCACATAACAGTTTAAGCGAGAAATAGCCCGGTAGACTTTTTCCGTTAAGCCAGTTGCTTATTTGAGATTGTCTTATGCCTAATTTATTTGCAAGCGAAAGCTGGTTAAAGCCTTTCTCTTTCATTATTTCGGCCAATATAGTTGGAAATCCTTTCTTCATGTGTATACTTTGTGCATGATTTTGCAGTTTTATTCACACAATTTTGTATAAATTAATTATAAGAATTATAAGAATATTAACGCTTTTCATTCTTTATCCACAATAAACACGGTTATAATAGATATATTATATAATAAAAACAAATACATATATTATATGGAACCCGCCTTAGCGAATACAAATACCGGTACAAAATCAAACCTCACTTTAACAGGACGAAGTAACTTAAGCATAACCGGGATAAAAAAAGTTAAATCTACAGAACCCGCACGCGTTATTGCCGTATTGGACAATTGCAGTATTATAATCGCGGGCACAAATCTGTCTGTACAAAACATCAGCCTTACCGGAGGAACTTTGGAACTGACTGGTATTATAAACTCCATTACTTACGGAAGTACAGCAAAACGTAAATTCAGCCTTAAAAATATTTTCAAATAAGCGGAAAGATATGAATAACTTTGTCCTGTTTCAATTTTCATGGATTATAGTACTGCTGTTTTTTATAACACTGATATTTTTTGCTTTGAAAATATTTCTGCACTTTAAAAAAACTTATACAGACATAGCTGTATGTTTTGTTTTTTACAGCTTTTCACTGGCGTTTTTGATAAATTTTTGCTAAGATAAGTCATGGCTAAAGAAATAAAATCACTGTACAGAAAATACAGACCCAAACAGTTTGTCGAAGTGGTAGGACAGGAACACATAACCAAAACACTTATCAACCAAATAAGCGGCGGTAAAATTAGCCACGCATATTTGTTCTGCGGAACTCGCGGAACCGGAAAAACCAGCGTTGCAAAAATTTTTGGCAAAGCAGTAAACTGTAAAAATTTCTCAGGGGGCACTATTTGCGGTAAATGCGAATACTGTAAAAACGAAATCGAAAACAGTTTGGACGTGTTTGAATTGGACGCGGCAAGCAATAACGGCGTGGATGCCGTAAGGGAACTTATTGAAAAAGTCAAATACCCGCCGGTGTATGGCAAATACAAAGTCTATATAATAGATGAAGTTCATATGTTTTCTAACTCGGCATTTAACGCTTTCTTAAAAACATTGGAAGAGCCGCCCGGTCATGTAATATTTATTCTGGCAACAACGGAAAGCCATAAACTCCCGCCGACAGTATTAAGCCGTTGTCTGCGCTTTGATTTCAAGAGCGCATCGGCAAAAGAAATAACAAGCGTACTCGAAAAAGTTTTTAAAAAAGAAAACATCAAAGCAACTGACGAGGCAGTCGAATTAATAGCGGAAGCGGGAAACGGAAGTTTCCGGGACGCACTCAGCATTGCGGAAACGGTTTGCGGTTATTCGGACGGAGTGCTGAACGCAGAGACAGTGAACGAAGTACTTGGCGCCGTCGATAAAAAGATACTGCAAAGCTTGATAGACGCGATACTAAACAAGGACGCGAAAAAAATTATCGGAATAACAGACAAAATATTTGCTGTCGGACGGAATGTTAATGCAGTCATCAAAGACATTCTTTCCATACTAAAAAACCGCTATGTTGAAACCGGCGACAAGAAAATTATGCAGATATATAAAAATTTCTCGGAAATCAACCAAAATATAAAAACAGCGGCGGATGCCAAAAGTATGTTTGAAGGAGTTTGTTTACTGTGTACGGCGGAATAGACGAATATCCATATAGCGGCGAAGATATAGACCTTACTCCGGATATGTCCCGGGTTTGGGGCAAAGTTATTAAAGGTCTGCGCGAAAAAGGGGAAAATGTTCTGCACGCGGTCTGCGCAGACTTAAACACGGTGGATTATACCCGCGACACTGTGGAGATAACCTGCAAAGATGACGCAGTTTATGAATTGCTTGTTAAGCATAAAAAAAAGCTGGAAGAATTTTCCGGAGCAGGAGTAATAAATATCCATAAAAAAAAGGAAAGCGTTAAAGGAAATATGGAAGTTATCGCTGGACTGACCGAGCTTTTTGGTGATAAATTGACAATAAAAAGGAGATAAAAAATGGCAAGGCATAACAACTATATGGGTGCAAATTCCCAGATGCAGCAAATGATGCGCCAGGCTCAGGATATGCAAAAAAAACTGGAACAGGCTAAAAACGAACTTAGCCAAACGGTTATAGAAGCTGCGTCCGGAGGCGGAATGGTGACGGTGGAACTAAGCGGCGCTTATGAATTATTAAATCTGAAAATAAAACCGGAGGCCGTGGATCCGGACGATATCGAAATGCTGGAAGACTTAGTTATCGCCGCGGTTAACGAAGCGTTGAATCAGGTGACTAAATTAAGGGAGCAAAAACTTCCGTTATGACCGCTAAAGAACAAAAAGAACTTGGGGATTTGCTTTTCCCGAATACAAAGCAAACTATTGCGGATTTGTTAAAAGAATATCCGCTGCGTGAATTGCCGCCCGGTGCGGAAGTTTTGCGGTTTGCGCCAAGTCCGACAGGATATCTGCACCTGGGAAGCTTTTATTCCGCGTTTATTCAATTTCTTGCGGCAAGGCGGACGCACGGCGTTTTTTATCTGCGGCTGGAAGATACCGACCAAAAAAGGGAAATCCAAGGAGCAGGGGACATACTTTATAAATCGCTTATTGATTACGGAGTTGTGCCTGACGAGGGCTACCGCGGCGATAAACTTACAGAACAGGGAAAGTACGGACCTTATGTGCAAAGCAAACGCATAGAATTATACAATGTCTTTGCAAAACATTTAATCGAAAATGGTAACGCTTTCCCCTGTTTCTGCGCAAAAACAGAAAACAAAAGCGAAATAATAAAGCGGCGCGAACAGGAAATAGCGAACAACGACGAAATACGCGAAAAAGATGTATGCCGGGATTTGTCTTTTGACGAACTTAAAACTAAGATTGCCCAAGGGCTTCCGTTTGCAATTCGCTTAAAAAGTAAAGGCGATGGCACGAAAACTCGCGAAGTTACGGACATCTTCAAAGGAAAACGCGAAGTAAGGGAAAACGCAAAAGACATCATTTTACTTAAAAGCAACGGGATTCCGCCGTATGCATTTGCTCATCTTGTCGATGATACGCTTATGCGCACTACTAAAGTTATCCGCGGCGAAGACTGGTATTCCTCCCTTGCGGCGCACATCGAACTTTTTGAGGCGGCAGGATTCCAACCGCTACAGTACGGGCACACTCCGGTTATATCTACTGTGGACAGCGCAACCGGCAATAAAAGAAAACTAAGCAAACGCTATGACCCCCAAGCGGATATGCGGTTTTACGAACAGGCGGGATATCCAAAACAAGCGGTATTGGAATATATACTGACGATTGCAAACAGCGATTTTGAATCATGGAGAAGCAAAAATCCGGGAACACATATTTATGAATTTCCGTTTTCGCTTGCTAAAGTAGGTAACAGCAATCCAATGTTTGATTGGAATAAACTGAACGACATCTCGAAAAACATAATCGCTAAAATGACTTGTAAACAGATTAATAAGGAAGTTACCGGCTATTTTACCGGTACAGGGAAGATGAGTGCGGAAGATTTTACAAAAATGTATGCTATTCTGGCAATTGACCGCGAAACTCCGAAGCCGCGCAAAGATATCGTGAAGTACTCGGATATTCCGGAACTTTATTCTTACATATTCAGGGAACCTGTGAAATCGCTGCCGCTTATCTCACCAAAAGCAGTGCATGAGTACGCTAAAGCGTATCAACACTCGGACTCTAAAGAACAATGGTTTGCGCGCATAAAAAATGAATGTGAAAAAAATGGCTACAGCGTTAAAGACTATACACGCGACATAAGGGTCGCACTGACCGGTCGCGAAAACACGCCCGACCTTTATGTTATTATGCAGATTTTAGGGAATACGGAAGTATTAAAAAGACTGCAAAAAACATAAAAATAGACATGGAGCTTGTCAAATATGTTTTGGAATATGACGGCAGAGTCACGGTAAACCATGAATACAGCGCAGATGTCAAAAGAGCCAGCCCGCTTGTATTGGAGTGGTTTAGGGGATTTCTGCCGGATTTTGATCCTGCTCCGGTCAAAACAATAAAAATAAAACGTGATCTTTATATAATACAAGACCGAAAGAAGACAACAGAACCGGAAATACAAAAAGTCAAAAACGCCAGCATTGAAAAGCTTTCTTCAGTGCTTGGACACGTCAAAATAACCCCGGACGGTGCCGACCCGTATATCGCCATAGGAACTGCCGAAGCCCCAACGCTGACCGAACTTCCGTTTGCATTTTTACAGTGTGTAAGTTTCGGCGACTTTGAAAATGCACTTGCAATGCTTGACTTTGCAATAGGTGCAGACCAATTCCGTGAGTACTGCAAAACCGAGTTCGGGATCGACTTTGAAGTCTTGATCAATAATTATCTGGAATCGTCAGGCACAGACACGGAACAAATCGTTTCAATTCTGCCCAAAGACTCCGTTACCGCAAAATCATTTAATTTCAAACTTGAGAAAAACAAGATATCCAATATCAGTTCGGTACTGTTTGATTAAACTATTAAGAATAGACAAAAGTTCATTATGTTGCTGACATCAGCAGGATAATAATTACATTGCAGAAATGTCTAACTCCCTGCATTATCTTACTGATTTACAAACCAATGCAATGTGTGCTATATCTTGCAGATGGCAAATGAAGTTGATGAAACAGCGGCAAAAAATCCGTTAGTCCTTGCATTTATCGGAGATGCGTATTGGACGCTTTATATACGCGGTATTTTAGTCGCCGAAAGCCATGAAAAAGCGGGCAAATTGCACATCAAGGCAAATAAGTATGTCAGCGCACCGGCTCAGGCTCGGTTTTTTGACAAAGTTGCACCTTTACTAAGTGAACAGGAGCGTGCAATAGCAACGCGCGCCCGAAACGCCGAAAACTACACAAGACCAAAGAACTGTTCGCTGCTTGAATATAAGCTTGCTACCGCCTTTGAAGCGGTTATAGGCTATAATTATTTGTGCGCAAACCAAAAACGGCTGGAAAGTCTTATAAGTGCAATCATCACACCACCAATATCAGGGGAGAAATAATGCAAATAGAAGGTAAAAACGCAGTTGGCGCCGCCTTAATGGGAAAACAAACGATAGAAAAAATATATATCCAAAATAATATTAACAGCCCGGAACTTATCCGTAAGATAAAGGAAAGCGGCTTCCAGTACCAGTTTATCGACAAAAACGCTTTGGACCGTATGTCGAAACAGAAAAACCATCAAGGCTTTATTGCCGCTGTGAGTTCTTTTAAATATTACAGTCTGGACGATATTATTAATGAGGGTTATAAAAAAGGAAACCAGCCGCTTTTGTTAATCCTTGACGGAGTGGAAGACCCTCACAATCTTGGAAATATCCTTCGCACTGCCGAATGCATGGGTGTGGACGGCGTAATAATTCCAAAGAACAGAGCTGCGGACGTTAATGATACAGTGATTCGGGTAAGTGCAGGAGCCGCCGGTTTTATTAAAGTTTGTAAAGTAACAAATATTAATCAGGAAATCGAGCGCCTAAAATCCGTCGGCTTTTGGATATATGCGGCGGAAGCGGGCGGAGTGGATATCTCACACACTAATATGAAAGGACCGATTGCGGTTGTACTTGGCGGCGAAAACACAGGGGTAAAGCAGTTAACGTCTAAACTCTGTGACGGCATAGTTTCAATAATCACAAGCGGCAAAACGCCCAGCCTTAATGTGGGAAGCGCGGCAGCAATGGTTTTATACGAAATCAACCGGCAGCGGGCAATCAAATGACCGAGGCAGAACTGCTAAAAAAGCACAGGAATCTTGTGAAAATAATCTCACAGAGTTTTAAAAGCAGTGATTTGACCGAGCAGGACCTTTTTCAGGAAGGACTTATCGCCTTGTCAAAAGCCGTTAAAACTTTCGACAAAAATCAAAATATAAAATTTGAAACCTACGCAAGCCGCGTAATAAAAAACCGCCTGATTGATGTTACACGCCACGGAAAGGCTAATCCGGAAAACCGCCGCCAAGCCGAAGCGAGGCTTTCCGGTGAACAAGTCACAACAGGTCATACGACAGAAGACTTATGGGACATAATTGAGAAAAGCAAAGAGATTAAGACAGTTCTGGAACGCGAATGTACGCAGATAGAGCGCGCAATCTTTAACAGTCACGCGCGAGGGCACAGTTACGAAGAAATAAAAGCAATCTTCGGCATCTCCCACAAAAAAATAGATAACACCGTTCAAAAAGTAAGAAACAAAATCCGAAAACACATCAAGAATGAATAATGACCAGGCGCCTATAATTCTTCCATTATTGCTAAATACTAAGCGGTGACATTCTTTGCAAAACTTAAAAGTACAAGCAAAAAAAACAAGTTTATTTCGGGCGCAATTATCTTGGCTGCCGCCGGAATTATTTGCCGTGTACTTGGCGTTGTTTTTCGGATACCGCTTACGAACATCGTCGGCAATTTCGGAATGGGACTTTATCAAATGGTTTATCCGCTGTACGCCTTGCTGCTTATTGTTTCCAGTGCAGGCGTGCCGGTTGCCATTTCAAAGATGGTCGCAAGGGAAAAAACAAACGGCGGCGAAAACCAATGCAAAAAAATCCTTTGGAACGCGGTTATCTTGCTTGGAATAATCGGACTTGTTGTTTCCGCTCTGTTCATGGTCTTTTCCGGTGTAATAGCATCGGCGCAAGGCAATAACGATGTCGGCATCATTTATATCGCAATAGCGCCAAGCGTATTTTTGGTTTGCGTCATTTCCGCCTTGCGCGGTTATTTTCAGGGTCTTCAAAACATGATTCCGACCGCCATATCGCAAATTATCGAGCAGATTGTAAAAGTAGGCTCAGGTTTAGTTCTTGCCCTGATGTTATTAAAAACAAGCGTGGTAATGGCGGTATTCGGTGCAATACTAGCGGTAACTGTATCCGAGATTGTCGCGCTGTTGTATTTGGCAATCACTTACTTAGTATCAGATACCGCTGTCAGAAAAAAGCTTAACACAGACACCAAACAAAAAACAAAAAAAACCGGTCCTTTGCTTGATTTAAAGTTAATGGGTGAGATTTTAAAACAAAGCCTGCCAATAACCGCAATGGCATCGATATTCCCGCTTATTTTAGTTTTTGACAGCATGGTAATCATAAATTTGCTGGAAGGCGCAGGACAGACAAACGAAGCCGCAACCCAGCTTTTCGGCATTCAAAGCGGCGTGGTTCACGCACTTATCAACCTGCCTGCTGTCATAGGCATTGCAATTGCAACCGCAGTCGTCCCAACTGTGTCCAGCCTTATAAAGCAGCAAAAAACCGAGGAACTCCGCACGAAAAGCGCATTGGCAGTGAAAATTGTCTTTCTTATCTCCGTATTCTTTGTGTTTTTCTATATGCTGTTCGCGGACAAAATTATCGACCTATTGTATCATAACGCCTTCAAAGATAACCAAGAGCATTTCAAAATCGCGGTTGACTTACTTAAAATCGAAAGCCTGATGATTGCGCTGATGGGTATCACCCAAGTTTTCAGCGCGCTTTTGCAGGCAAGCGACAAATCGAAATTCCCCTTAATCGCGCTTGCCGTCGGAGGAGCCGCAAAGATTATATTTGAGCTTATATTTATAAACACAAAGATGGGTATATACGCGGTCTCTGTAAGCAACGTAATTTGCTTCTCAATCGCCGGCGCGGTCAACACATACTTCGCATTGCGTACCATACGCATTAACGGTAAAATCGGTCATGCCGTGCTTCGGGTAGCGGCGCTTGTTGTGGTCTATTTCGTAGCCTTATGGACATTGAATACAATCATGCCCAACGGAAGATGGTGGCTTGTACTTATCGGAGCAATAGCAGTTGTAGTGTTCGGCGTATTAGTAAACCTTCTTAAACTGATAAGTAAAGAAGAACTAAATCCTGCAGTAAAATCTTGAAAAATTCCAAGAAATACCGCGAAATCGTTTGCTTTTCCAAAGAAAAGATGCTAGTTTAAATGTATGGTAAAGAAAACTGAATAAGGAATCTAAAACTTGTTCAGTATTAACCTAAGGAGGAAAATACATGAAAAAAGCTGACTTTATCCAAAAACTTTCCGAGGAAATCAAACACAGCCAAAAGGATACGGACTTTATCGTCGATAAATTTATCGAGGTGATAGTAGCGACGCTCAAAAAAGGCGATGAGATTGCATTGCCCGACTTCGGCAAGTTGATTCTGAAAAAGAAACCGGCACATACAGGCAGAAACCCAATTACCGGCGAATCGATTAAAGTTCCCGCCAAAGTAGTACCGCAATTTAAAGCAAGCAAGCATTTCAAAGAAGCCGTAGCAAGCTAAAAGCATATTTAATTTGAATGTTGGTACGCTTGATGTTTTCTTTTGTATTTTTGTCTGTTACGCTTAATTTGATGAAAAAAGTAGCGTTAACTTGTGAATAAACACAAAAGAATTCGGCAATAACTTGAACATGAAAGCAGTGAACCGAAAAAAAACAAGGTGGACGGAAGCCCAAATTAAAACTCTCTTGGAAAAAACCGCAAAAGGCAATGTGCGTATGCACGCTTTTTCGGAAATTGCGCGGATGACCGGCCGCAAAACCAACAGCGTGCGTAATTATTATTACAAGTATCATGCAGCGCGGGATGCGCAAACCAATGCGCAAGGCACAATCAAACTGGTGCCATTTAATAAAAGTGAAGCTGACAGTCTGCTCCGTGAAATAATTTTGGGCACTTCGCGCGGCGAAAGCGTGCGGAGCATCTGCACAAGGCTTGCAAACAATAATCGCTCTAAAATGCTTAGGTTTCAAAATAAATACAGGGCAATTATCTTGAAAGATGCTGGGCGGATAAATAAGATGACCGCCGCATTGGAAGCGCAGGGATTCCTTGTTAAATCACCGATAACAGCGGCAGCGCCGGCTTATGATGCCGCAAAAATAATCCAAATGCCAAATCGCCAAAATGAAAAGCCGCTCAGCGATGCTGACATAAACAATCTATTTATGGGACTTGTGCGGCTTATTAAAAAAAGTGCCAGCGATGAACGCATCGAAGCCCTTAAAGCGGAAATTGAACGCTTGCGGAATAAACAAAAAAAAGCTATACTTGGCAAGTGAGTTTCAACGAAATTTTCCCGAATCATACTTGCATTGTCTGTAAAACGGAAATAAACAAAAGCAAAAATCCGTATATTTGTGATGCCTGCACAGAGACCTTGCCGCTGCGCAAGGAAACTGTTGGAGCGCAAGCCCCATTTTCTTATAAGAGCCCGATAACAGAACTTATTCTTAGGTTTAAATATAATGCGGAAGGCGATGTCGCCAAGATGGTTGCGCCGTTTATGGCAGACTGTAATATTGATACCCAGGTTTTGATACCAGTACCGCTTTCACCGGAACGCCTGAAACAGCGCGGTTATAACCAGGCGCTGCTTTTGGCAAAAGAAGTGTCCGTCATTTCAAAGATCCCTGTTAAGGAAGCCCTTGTGCGAGTCAAAAAGACAACCGCTCAAAAGCATATGCGCTTGGAGGAGCGCCAAAGGAATCTTGCAGGGGCATTCCGTGTTAAATCGCCGAAGGCTGTCCGTGGTAAAAGAGTGCTTCTTATAGATGATGTTTATACCACAGGCACTACCGCTACCGAATGCACCCGCGCACTGCTCCGCGCAAAAGCCGCAAATGTCCAAGTGCTCACTATTGCGAGGGTGGAATGAAAACCGGCAAACCAAAGACATCAGCAAAAGAAGAAAAAACCGAAACAAAACTGCTTAGAGAGACCCAAATAAAAACAGCGGCGGAAATAATTAAAAAGGGCGGAACAGTAGCCTTCCGGACGGAAACAGTATACGGGCTTGGTGCGGACGCGACAAACGTGACAGCAGTTGAAAAAATTTTTGCCGCAAAAAAACGCCCGGCGGTTAACCCATTAATAGTCCACTTTGCATCACTTGAAAGTCTGTTCCAAAAATTTCCCAACATAGATAACACAACCAAACAAGTCTTACAAAAAGTTGAAAAAGCCATTACCGTTATTCTGCCGCGTCCGCAATGGATTCCGCTGATTACAACCGGCGGACTCGAGACTGTTGCGGTGCGTGTCCCCGCCTGCGCGTTCTCGCGAAAGTTCATCAAAGAATGCGGTGTCCCTTTGGCGGCTCCCAGTGCGAATTCGTCCACGCGTCCAAGCCCTACGCGCTGGCAGGATGTTCATAATGACCTTGCAGGACGCATTGACGCGATTATCTGTGGTGCACAAACAAAAATAGGGGTGGAAAGCACCGTCATTAAAATACTGGACAATGGTCAAATTCAAGTGCTCAGGCTTGGCGGTGTAAACACTGCACAGCTGTCCAAGAAAACCGGCATGACCGTCAAATATCTTCCCACCAATGAAAGTCCGGGCACACAGTTTAAACATTACGCGCCAGCATGTCCGCTTTGGCTCACGCGCGACCCTAATTCTGTCCGCAGCGCACGCGCCAAAGTAATACGCCGGAGCGACCTTGGACCCAACCCCGCAAAGAACTTGTTTGCCGCACTGCGCGACGCTGAAAATTGCGATTTTATTGTTGCGGAAGTGTTCCCCGATATACCGAAATACCAGACCGTAAACGAAAGGCTTGCACGCGCAAGCGCAGGGTGGTATAATGAAAAAGAATGAACTCAAAAGATATCAAAAAGTACACATTAATTTCAGAGATTATTTCGCGCAGCTCCGACGACAAGAAACTACAGGAATTGTTTGGAGAATTAGTTTCAATTGATTTCACAGTCGCCGCCGAACTTTGGGAATATACCCTTAATATTCACCAGTCCGCGCTGGGGCAGATACAAACGGCGGAGAACCTTGAAACAAAAATTTTTGCGTTATTTAACTCCGCAAGCGAAACCAAAACCCGCCAACTGTTTATCGAAAGCCTGCCGCTTAATAAATATATTTACTCTGCCGCTGCTACATCATGCACGGGGACTAATCTTGCATTTATCGTGAATCTTATCTTGTCGTCAAAACTGACGAACGCGGAAGAGATTTTGCGCTGTGTTAAATCTAATGCAACCCCAAATTTTGATTACGCCGCGGCTATGCGCCGAATCGTTGACGATGTATTTCGGGAATACTGCAAAAGAAATGATACAAAGAAATGCGAACTAAGTCGCAAACAAAGCGCAATGCTGCTTGAATACATATCCAAAATCAAAGGTCCGAATAAACTACTTCTTACCCAGCGCATCAAAGAACTTTAATTTAAGACTTGCCCATCACCTTTATTCCGTGCATATATTTGTGAAGCACTTGCGGCACGGTGACGCTGCCGTCTGCATTTTGGAACTGCTCGACAATCGCTGGGATAAGGCGGCTTGTGGCAAGTCCGCTTGCGTTAAGTGTGTGCACAAACTCGTTTCCTTTCATACCTTTGGTTCTTATGCTGCCTCGCCGAGCCTGGTAATCTCCGGCAGCGGAAACCGAACTTACTTCTTTATAACCGTTCATGCTTGGAATGAATACTTCGATATCATAAGTTTTCGCCATCGCAAAACTGCAGTCTCCCGCCGCCAAAGCCACAGTCTGATAATGCAGCCCAAGCCCTTCCACCAATTTTTCAGCGTTACTTACAAGTTCCGCGAAAAATGCCGGCGTATCAGCCGCTTGGCAAAGAATAAACATCTCCACCTTATTGAATTGATAGCCCCTTATCATTCCGCGTTCGTCGGTGCGGTAGCTCCCGGCTTCTTTGCGATAGCAGGGCGAATAGCCGGCATACTTAATCGGAAGTTTATCCGCCGGTATAATCTCGTTCCTGTGGAAGTTTACAATCGCGGTCTCCGCAGTCGGAAGTAAAAATTTGCTTTGCTTGATATCTGCATCAAAGTTGGTTATAAACACATCACCCGCAAACTTCGGAAACTGACCCGCTGTATATCCGCTCTCGTAATTAAGCAGATGCGGCACCAGTGTAAAAATGTAACCGTTCTTGATATGAAAGTCGATAAAATAATTAAGAAGCGCCCATTCAAGCATTGCTCCCACGCCTGTATATATCCACGCTTTCGCACCGCTTATTTTTGCGGCACGCTCGTAATCAATTAATCCAAGCGTTGTACAAAGCTCAACATGGTCTTTGGGTTTAAAACCAAACGACGGTCTTACACCAAAAGTCCTTATAACTTTATTGTTTTCCTTTCCGCCAGCCGCGACATCGCTTTCCGGAATATTGGGAAATGCGGCAAGAGCATCAAAAATCAGGACTTCTAACTCCGCGATTTGCTTGTCGAGTTCCGCAATCTGCTGTCCGGTTTGCTGCATCTCCGCGATAGTTTTCCCGGCATCAAGACCGCTTTTCTTGGCTTTTGCTATTTCTGCGGTTGCCGCATTTCGCTTTGCCCTAAGTTCTTCATTTTGCGAAACCGCCTTGCGCCTTTCCGCATCCAGTTTAAGGAGCGGCGCAAAATCTACATTGTCCATTCTCTTGCCAAGCTGTTCTTTCACCCAGTCCGGATTGGTCCGGATTAAATTAATATCTAACATAGGCTAGTATGTATAAAAAACCCGCAGTTGTCAATCATCTCCACAGAAGGCACAGCGGCTACCGCACAAGCCCATAAGGAGGAACAATGAACACACGAGTCTACAGAAATTCAGCCGGACAAATTACGCGGGATTGGGATACAGGTCCCGACACCGAAGTCCGCAGGTCAACGCCGATGGAGCGCGCCAAGTCGCACGCGGCAACCTATAGCGCAATAGTGCTGTTGGTGATGCTTACCTTGGCGGTAACAATCACGACAATCGCGCTTAATACGAAAAAGCCGGTTGAGGATGTAGGAACAACACCGATTGTGTTTGCTATGCCCGTTACCGGTACCTTTAACGTCACCAAGTATTACTCCGACAGCACGCTGCAGTGGAACGAAACTGCAAAGCAATGGCAAGGCTTCAAAGCGGTTAACATTCAGGCAGAACTTGGTAGCGCAGTTGTCGCAACCTACGCCGGTACGATTACAAACATAACAAGCGATTCAATGTACGGCACAGTTGTGAAGATACAGCATAAAGACGGTCTGATGACGGTATACAGCGGTCTTGACCCGGACGTTTATGTCAAACAAGGCGACTATGTTGAAAAAGGTCAGGCAATAGGCAAGTTCGGCGACACGCTTAAGTTAGAGTCCAAGGACGGTCCGACCCTGCGAATAGAAGTTTACAAAGACGGCGTGAAAGTTGACCCCGCAAATTACATCATTTTCGGCGACAACAAATAATAATAGAAAAATTTGAAAAGCCGGTGACAATTATGGTCGCCGGTTTTTTGGCAGAAAACGGCGTATATGAACACAAAAAAACCCGCGTGCGGTGTTGCGGGTTAAATGTTTTGTTCTAGATAATTAACCAACAGTAGGTGCTGCGACGATTTCAACGGATATTGGAGCTGTTGCTACACCTTTACCGTTAGCACTAATAGCGCGTACTTGAAACTCAACTGTCTTGCCTACAAGTGAAGAATCAACTGTAACATCAACTTTGCCTGTTGTTGCATCGACCGAAAGGGTTTTCCATGAAGGTGAAGTAATATCAGTTACTCCGTCGTTAACAAGTGCATATTCGTAACCTGTAGCACCGTCAAGTTTTGTTACCGTGAAAGTTACTTCTGCCTCTGTTCCCTTTTGTTCAACAGTTACTTCCGGAGCACCAAGAACGGTTGCCTTGTCGATTGTAACGATATCGCCAAGAGTATCATCTTCTTCAGTTGCGCCGTATGTTATTGTGCGGATATACACTTTGTATTGTGTGTCTGGTGTCAAACCAGCTTCGGTGTACGTCCAGTCGCTGCTTCCGGTTGTAGCATCCGAGTTGTCTGCTACTGTAACTGCTTTGAGACGTGTCCAATCTGTATCTTTCGGAGCATCAGCGCTTTTTTCCTGTACTATTATCATGTAGTTAACGTTGCCTTCGGTTATTGAAACTGCGGCTTTAACCTTAGTTTTGTCAACATCCTTGGGATTGTTAAAGGTGACGGTGATTGCCGTGTCAGTTGATGCCGCCTTTAAATCTTTAACGCCTTTAGCGTTTGACCCGCATGCTGCCAATACCACTACCGCAAGTGTTAAGACAACTGCAAGACTTCCTAACCTCATCAATTTCCTCATGTTTTTTACCTCCTATTTACATTAAGGTAATGTCATATTATATAACAAAAAAGTTACTGTCAAATGTTTTACAAAAGATTTTTCGCTAATTTTTTCCGGTCAGAGGGGGCGGACAAAGTATCTTAAACAAAACCGAATTCACTCATTTCGGTTTTTTTGGGAAGATATTCATACTTTTGGGTTTTTGTTGGGTTGTTAATATCTTGACCAAATGGGCGGTCATACGGTTACAATTCAGTATCAATCTCCCCGAATGTCCGGACATGGCACCGGCGTCGTGCCATGAGTACCTTTCTCGTCCCTAGAAAAATGGTATGGGATTGGACAGGTAAGACAGGAAGCGGGCATTTGCCGGATTCCTGTAACATTTGGTCAAGATGCGGCTTGTTCCTAAAGTAATCAATCCTTTAGGAATAAGTCCTTTTAAAAACCCTGGTGCAGTATAGCAGATGATTTGGGAAATGAGCGGGGGGTGTGACAAAAACTTAAGGAAACACCGCGCAAATAATCCGAGAAAATACACTGGATCTCGCGCGGAAAACAACTTAAATAAATCTTTTTTGCCATTTTTTCGTTTTTTCCTCCCTCACATATCTCGATATGTTCGGTCAAAAGAAAACAAAAACTGTCTAAAAAATCTTTTATTTAAATTGTTGATTATTTGCGCGGTGTTTCCTTAAACGAAACTTTGTTCTCAAACTAATTCTCAAACTAATTCCGCCTTGCCTTTTTGCCATGTCCGTGGTACTATTGGCTTATGGCAAAAGCCCTTCCGCATAATTTAGAGGCCGAACAAAGCGTTCTTGGCTGTATACTTATTGATAACAATGTAAGCGTCTCGGCTTTCGGCAATTTGGAAGAAGGCGACTTTTACAGTGCGACACATAAGCTGATTTTTGAAACTATGCGGTCGCTTTTTGAGCGTAACTCGCCGGTAGATTTTATCACACTTTCCGCTGCGCTTACTTCCGCCGGAAAAATCGGCGATGCGGGCGGGATTGATTATTTGATAACCCTTGGCAACATCGTTCCTTCCAGTGCGAATATACGCCATTATATAGAAATTCTTAAACGTAACAGCATCCTGCGCAAAATTATATCGGCGGGAAATAAAATCATTAACGAAAGTTATACCGGCGGAAATGACGAGCGAAGTGTCCTTTCCATGGCGGAGAAACTTATATTTGACATCAGCCGTGAAGGGGAGCGCAAAGACCTAAGTCCCATGGGTTCGGAGCTGCCGGTCGTTTTGGAGCGTCTTGACGCAATCCAGCGCGACCCAACCGCCGCAAGAGGTTTGAAAACAGGCTTTTACGGTTTGGATGATATCACAAACGGTTTGCAAAAATCCAACTTGATAATAATTGCGGCGCGCCCCGGTGTGGGAAAGACTTCGCTTGGAATAAACATTGTTACCAACGCGGCAATCAAACGCAAAGCCAAATGCGCAATATTCAGCCTTGAAATGAGTAAGCAGGAACTTACCGCCCGCGCGCTTTGTTCCGTTGCCTGCGTTGACATTTCCAGAATGAACAAAGGGGAACTTAATGCCGAGGAACTTAAACGCATCTTTATCGCCAACAAAGAAATTGCCGCCGCCCAGATATACATCGATGATAACAGTGTGATAACCCCCGCCGAAATCTTAAGCAAATGTATGCGGCTTAAGCGCGAACACGGGCTTGATTTGGTGATGGTGGACTATTTGGGGCTTATGACCGGCGGTAACACAAAGCGCGAAAGCCGTCAGGTCGAGGTAGCCGACAACAGCCGCTATATGAAGATTTTGGCAAAGGAACTGGATGTGCCTGTTCTTTTGATTTCACAGCTTAATCGGTCGGTTGAAAAACGGACCGGCGGCGAGGCAAGACCGATGCTTAGCGACCTGCGCGAATCCGGCGCAATCGAGCAGGATGCGGACATCGTTATGTTTATACACTCGAACAAGGCGGAAAATACAGGAACGACGGTGGAAGTCACCGACGAGCGCGAACTTATAATCGCCAAACACCGAAATGGACCGCAAGGAATTGTTAAGCTTAAGTGGGTGCCGTCCTATACAACTTTTATGAACGTGCCGTCACAGCAAACCGCACAGGATGCACACGAGAAAGTCGAAGCAAAGAAAGAAAAGCAAAACACCAAAAAGGCGGAACAAATTACCGCCTTGGACGAGCAATAGACTTGCTTAAACGCTTGCTTTTAACGTTATTTATTGCTAATAATAAATTATGACATTCAAGACCTGCCAAGTTATTAACGATAATTTTAAACTGGACGAAAAATTTGTCCCTTATATTGTCGGACCTAACAATGCAAAAGTTGTAATCACGGATGGTCTTGACAAAGGGTATATCTATGCGTGCCTTTATTTTTATGATGAAGTGAAAAAAGAAACCAATAAGCTGGAAAAAATGATCCGTAAAACATATGACGAAGTTACCGTGGACGTTGCCCAAGCAGACCCTGCGGTTTATATGCTTGAAGTTTCTAACCGTGTAAAGGAAGTTATTGGGAATGACGGACTTGATGCGCTTATTAAACAGATTTTGGCGGAAAGGGGCAGGCACATATCGTTAATCCCCGACAAACAGGAAATCGATAAGTACCAAAAGATTTGCGATGCTATTCTGACGGAGCTTATGACAAATTTTTACGAAACCACTATAACGAAAGCGGCGGATAATGGTGGCTTCCGAACGGTCACAATTTCCCAGAAATATTTGGATACTATGACCGAGCGTCAGCGGAGACTGCTTGCGCCGGCGATGCGTATGGTGGCGTTCCTTAACGATGCGCGCCTTGACGAGTTTAAAATTTCGCCCGATTTCACAATCACTTTCACGCCTGCAAGACTTAATAATCCATTTGCGCCTCAGGAAGAAAAAATCAAAGAAAGCCTTAAAAAGATAATGGAAAAGAACCAACAGACCTGAAAGTTGTAAATATTTTTCCATAATTGTTGTACAAAACACCAAAACTATTATACTATATAAGTATATAACACACTTTGCGGAGGGAAACAAAATGGGCTTAATTAAAAAGCAGTTACTTAAAGTCATTGAATGGACGGACACCCGAAGCGGTCTTATAAGTTACAAGTTCCCGATGACCGACCGTGTTGAAATCATGAACGGCTCGTCGCTTACCGTGCGCGAAGGTCAGACCGCTATCTTTTGCAAGGACGGCAAAATTGCGGATGTGTTTGCGCCAGGAAGGTATAAGCTGGAAACAAAAAATCTGCCCATTCTTACAAGTTTAATGAGTTGGGCAAAAGGATTCAACAGCCCGTTTAAGTGTGACGTATACTTTATCAATACAACCCAGTTCAGCGGTCAGAAATGGGGCACAAGCAACCCCTTTACTATGCGCGATGCCGACTTCGGCATGATTCGTGTCCGCGGCTTCGGGTCTTATGCATTTAAAGTTGAGGACGCGAAACTGCTTATGATAGAAATGCTTGGAAACAAGCCCACGTTTACCACTGCGGATATTCAGGAATATCTCCGTAGCATAATCACAAGCAACATAACTGATATAATAGCAGACAGTAAATTCAATGCTATAGATTTAAGCAGCAAACTTACCCAGTTTAACGAAATTGCCAAGACCGCGCTTAATAACAAGTTCTTCCAACCAATAGGATTGGTGCTTAGCAGTTTCGTGGTGGAAAATATCAGCTTCCCCGAAGAAGTCGAAAAAGCGATTGACCAGCGCAGCAGTGTCGGCATAATGAGCGACAAAATGGGAAGCTATGTAAGTATGCAGCAGGCACAGGCGATGCGCGATGCGGCGCAGAATACCGGCTCTATTGGCACAATGTTCGGAATGGGAATGATGGGCGGCATGGGGAACATGGTAAGCGGCGCGGGAATGAACAATATGCAAATGAACCAAGCGCGCGATACAAATGCCGGCGGCGCGGGAAGCCTTGCCCAAGGAAAGAAGTTTTGTTCAACCTGCGGACATGAGCTGGAAGCGGGCGCAAAGTTTTGTGAGGATTGCGGAGCGAAGCAAGGGCAAGTTTGTTCGAAATGTGGAGCAACCGTTAAACCAAGCGATAAATTCTGCGGCGAATGCGGCAATAAACTTTAAAAGGAAAAATTTATATGCAATGTCCTAAATGCGGTAAAGATGCCTGCGTATTGGTTACAACTCAAAATAAAAATAAAGTGAAAGAAAAGAAAGGCCTTGTCCAAGTTGCCGTGGGTATCCCTGTGGGAGCGGTAAAGACGGCGGGGCGTGTGGCGTTCGGCAAAAAGAAAGAAAACTATGCCAAGGAAACCCATTGGAACTGCAGATACTGTGGGCATAATTTCGAGGCAAAAGAATGAGCGCACAATTTTTGGAAGTCGAGGTAAATGACAGTCTGGAAAACAAAAACGGCTGGAAACTTTCGATTGAACAATCTGAACAAAAAGAAGTTGCGAAGAAAACAGATAGAGAACCAAATCCAAAAACAAACAAAAAAAAGAATGTCTAATTCGTGCCACCGTATAATTTGTAAAAGTCCGTCTCAAAAGGTTGTACAGGGTGCTTGGAAGAGCATGACCTGGTTAAGGAAAATTAACCATCAAAGGTTGATACTTAATTGTTCAAAGTAAAGCCTGTTATTAAATACTACTGCATACCAATCGCATGAGTACTAATTCTAGGTCTTGTCTACTGGTTCTTGGCAATTCAGAGGGATGACCGTTACGATTTCTCTTGTAATTTTAGATTACATATGCGTTCCCATCAGGACTGAAAAGTACCGAGCAAGTTTTAACTAATTCAATTATATTATCCCTAATACACACAAATCTTCTGTCAATCAAGGGTTGTACAAGTGCTTTGGCATCCAATCCATCGAAAAACTCATGGTTAATTGTTACCGAACCATGACTACTAAGAAACATAACTAATGCCGCTTGCTCTTGGTTTACAATTAGTGGATGTCTGTCTACTTCATCGGGTCTGTCAATCAGAATATCTTTCTTGTTATCGAAAAGAATAATCTCCCAACCTGGTCTTATTCTTCCGAATATACCCAGAGCAAATGCTGAAAGATTTTCTTCAGTTGAATCTAAAAGCAACTCAGCTAAGAACTTGTTCAGGTTTAGCAATATAAAATTCTGTATTTGGAAGTTTCTCAGCTGGACCTTCAACAATCATGCAGTCTAGTTGCTTTGAATACTTACCATCTTCGTTTCTTATCTTGCCTTTAATAACTTTTAATTTATTAAGTGGTTCAATTACAGTGTTCAAAACTTTAGACATCAAACCTTCGTACATATCTCCAATTGTTGGACTATGCCCAATGTTAAGATAAGGTTCAATTTCTTTTATCCCTTCGTCCTTTATCTTTTGCAGAAGTTCTAAAATGGTTTTCATTGGTTGACTAGAATAACATCTTTTTCAGAAAAAAAGATAATAGATTCTTATCCAAGTAATCAAATTATTTCCGGGAACGCTTAGGAGTAAAATCGTGTCAGTTAAAACTGACAAATTAAAAGCGGTCCAAGATGGCCGCTTTTTATATGTTTAACTTCCAGCATCCAATTGCGAGACGATTGGTTAGAAGGAGAAGAAAAATTATGAGTAAGCACGATTCGATGACACATAATTTATTCACCAATGATTCGCTCGCGTAAGCACTTCTAGTATCAAGTTGTCCAAAACTGACTGCGGGGGTACAACCGATTGTATCTTCTTGCTATAATCACTGGTACTGTAATCATTTGGCAAGGAATAACTGTATTCGTTAAAGTCCTAAAACCGACAAAAGTTCCTCTTTGGTAGCGGCTTTTATGAGCTGTTTTTTTATCTCTCTATCTTTTATATAGGCGAGCAAATGTTTTCGCAGTTCCAAAATATTGTCCGACTGGTCGATATGGTATTTGATGATTTGGTTTTTGTTGACTTTTTTGTCCGAGATGTTCCATGGTGCGCCGATAAGCGCACGTCCGATCATTACTCCGGCGGCGTTTGTGATATTCATGCATTTTTGTGCGTCCGCCGGATTTTTGATGTCGCCGTTTGCGATGACGGGAATTTTTACGGCATTTACGATTTCCGCAATCGCTTTCCAATCTGCGACACCGCTGTAACCTTGAACTCCAAGCCTGCCGTGAACTATAAGACGCGCCGCTCCTGCGCTCTCGCACATTTCGGCGAAGGCAATGCCTGTATTCTTATCCCACCCAAGCCGAAATTTCACGGATATGGGTTTTTTCGATGCACTTACACAGGCTTCAATTATTTGTTTAGCAAGGGAGAATGCGTCATCGCGCATAAGCGCACAGCCGTCGCCGTTTGTGACTATCTTTCGCGCAGGGCATCCCATGTTGATATTGATTTCCTCGAATTCGTCCAGAATGCCGGATTTAATAACAGCGGCGAAATGCTCCGGCACATGACCGAATAATTGCACTATGGTTTTCCCATCGCGCGCAAGCATGTTGGATGTCTTTTCATTTTGGTGGTAAAGAGCGGTGACGCTTATCATCTCGGTCCACGTAACTTTTGCGCCGCATTTTTTAAGGACACGCCGGAACGCCAAATCGGTATAGCCCGCCATCGGTGCAGGCTCTATGGTAAACTTTTTCACGCTAATACTTTATCACATAATTGGGCATAGGAACAACAATGCTTTGTCTGGTTAGTACTTGAACTGCATTAAAAGCTAATTTTTAAGTCATAATTGCAGATACTATCACAATGCGGTTTAAGAAAACAGGTCTGAATAACTTTTACATATTGCTCGTTGTGATAGGCGTGTTTTTCCTTGGCTCATTTTTGTTAAGCGGTTATTCTTCACCAAGACCGCATGCGTACTTCACAATTCACTGTGCGGACAAAAAAATCACGGTTACAGATAACAACTTGATGCCCGAGTGGTATAATTTGGATTCAAAGCAAAAGTTCAAACCTATCTATGACCGTTTGGAAGACTATCAAGCCGAAACATTCGCGCAAACCTATCCCGAGCTTTATTATATAGTGAAAAAACTTGCTGCAGAAACGGATAAAGAGCCTTTTGACGGAATTATAAGTTTCAGCCCGAATCAAAGCCCGAAATTCCAAGTCATCGGCGCGCGTGAAGGGTATTCGTTGGATACGGTAAAACTATGCAGTGAAATATTGACTGCACTTAAGTCGGGGAAACACACAGATATAATCGCGCCGATAAATGTTATCCAGCCTAAACCGGCGGAACTGCTGCTGGAGCAAAAGGTGGCGCTTCGAGGTGTATTCTCGACACGTTTCGATTCCGGCAATCATACCCGCGCGGAAAATATCGAACGCAGCGCGGAGTCCTTTAACGGAGTAGTCATCGCCCCGGGGCAAAGATTAAGTTTCAACAAGACTGTAGGACCGCGCACAACTGACCGCGGCTATGAGGAAGCCAACATAATAATTGACGGCGAATTCGTTAAAGGTGTCGGCGGCGGAGTGTGTCAGACAAGCACGACTCTTTTTAATGCCGCTATGCTTTCCGGCGTGCATATCTATTCAAGCCGAAACCACAGCCTTCCCGTTGCGTATGTTCCGCTTGGGCGCGATGCAATGGTGTCAAGCGTCTCTGATTTGGTACTTGAAAACAACACGGGTTCTAATATATATATAGAGAGCGAAACGGAAGGCAGCCGCATCACTTTTAAAATTTACGGGGCGCGTCTTAAAGGAATTACTTACAGTCCGCATGTGGAGCTGTTGGAAAGAATCACCCCCGACGGTGACACAGTTCGCACAACGCACACATATATAGAGGTTTTCAAAGGCAGCAGACTGGTGAACCGTCAGCTTGTCCGCAAAAGCACCTATAAAGAAAAGAAACCTGATGTTATTACGCAGCCGGAAATCACAAATTAGAACAACATGAAAAGGAAATACGAGGGATAAGAATAATCACTTTTTTACCCCTTTACAAAATACGATAAGTGTGATATATTCCGTTTCGTGGGAGAGTGCTTTGGAAATTTTTTAAGCCGGTGCTCGCTATACACCACAGATAAGGAGACCGCTCTATGGCAGCAAAGCCAATAAAAGCTCAAGTAAAATTGCAGCTTCAAGCCGGTAAAGCAACACCGGCACCGCCTGTAGGTTCCACGCTTGGACCTCATGGGATAAACTTACCGATGTTCGTTAAAAGTTTTAACGACCAAACAGCAAACCAACCCGGCATGGTAATTCCGGTAGTGGTTACGATTTACAATGACCGCAGTTTTGATTTTGTACTCAAAACACCGCCGGTTGCAGCACTCATCAAAAAAGCAATAAATATCGAAAGCGGAAGCAAAAAACCGAACAGCGATAAAGTCGGTAAAATAACCGCAGCACAAGTCAACGAAATAGCTAAGATGAAAATGGTAGACCTGAACGCAGCATCGGTGGAAGCCGCTGCGAGCATGGTCAAGGGCACGGCGCGCAGTATGGGCGTTGTTGTCGTGGATTAAGGGGAGGGGGACAGCATGAATAAAGGTAAAAAGTATCTCTCGGCCGAAAAGAAGTTTGATAAAACAAAGCAATACGCTCCGGCGGAAGCGCTTAAAATCGTGAATGAAACCGCTTTCGCTAAGTTTGATGAAACGGTGGAACTGCACGTCCGTTTGGGCGTGGACAGCCGCCAGGCAGACCAGCAGGTCCGCGGTACAGTGGTGCTGCCTCACGGAACCGGAAAGAAAGTGAGAATTTTGGTAATAGCCAAGGGCGATAAAGCCGAAGATGCGGTAAAAGCAGGAGCCGACTTTGTCGGAGCGGATGACATTATCACAAAAATCACCGCTAACAATTGGCTTGATTTTGATGTATGTATTACAACTCCGGATATGATGGGTATGGTCGGACGCGTTGCGAAGATTTTGGGTCCTAAAGGGCTTATGCCTAATCCGAAAAGCGGCACCGTGACTATGGATGTAAAAAAAGCCATTTTGGACGCAAAAGGCGGAAAAGTTGAATACCGTCTTGATAAATTCAACAACATTCATACTATTTTGGGTAAGGTAAGCTTCGGTGCACAGAAACTGACGGAAAACTACAACGCACTTATTACGGCAATAATCAAAGCGAAACCGGCGGCAAGTAAGGGCACATACCTTAAATCTGTCACCGTTAACTCGACAATGGGTGTGGGCGTTAAGGTTGCACAGTCGGTTAATTTATAGCTCCTAAATAATGGACAGAAAGCAGGAAATTACAAAGAGTATTGTACTGATGATTAAGTCTTCTTCAAAAAGCCAGGTGGAAATCAGGACCCTAAAAAAGAATTGCTTATTTCAGGGTTGCTGTAATTAAACTTACTTTATAACCAGGCCATTTTTTTACGGTGTCGTCCAGGGTGCTGGGTGCCGCGACTTCTGCGTTGTATTTAAGAGATAACATTAAATAGTTCTTTAAGATTTCTTCCATGTCCGCATATACCTCCTCCGGATTGCGCCCGTCCGCAAAAATAGCCAGGTCGGGAATGTATCCGTTGTGCTTCTTTGTTTCCTCGTTGAGGATGAAAATAATTGGGTATGTATATTTTGGCATATCTCACTATATTATAACCCTTTTTTTATGTCTAATGATTTTTTAAGGAAATACCGCACAATTAATTAACAGAACAAACAAAAGTTTTTAAAAATCTATAGACAAGCCGGCAAGGTATGTTATAATAAAGCACTTCCGGAACAAACTAAGAAATAAGGAGTGTGCTATGGCAAATCAAACTGCTGCAGAAAAAAGGAAAATACACGAGGCGGTACTGCACCGCAGCAAGTTTCCGGGCGATAATCCGGGCGATAATTACAAAGGAGTAAGTGTTGTAGTCAGCTCTCAAGAAAAAGTAAAAGTATGCTTTCAACCGTCGGGCAAAATGCCGCCTGAAATTGAAGAGCACTTTAAAGAAAAAAACAACAGCGCAATTTTTGAAGCGGTTTTTGGGGAAGAAATTCATGCGAAACATAGGCCTGCCAATGATAATGTACAAGAGGCGTATAAACACGATAACGATAATGTGCATCACTTACGCAAGCCGGTTCAAAACGCTGCTGCAAAACTTCGCGAACCAAAGCGCCGTCAAAATCAACAAAATCAACAAAATCAACAAAACCAACAAATAGATAATACTAAATAATCTTGACGACGCAAGCCTTGAGATGATAAAATAAAAGATGCTGTTTAAAGCATCTTTTGTTTGGGTTGAGACAAGAGATGCAATCGATTTTAATTCAACAGAGAGGTTAACTTATGAATAAACCCACAACGTTTCAAAATCCATCGGTTATGGACGAAATCCTTGCCGAAACGCAGTCGGGCTTGGAGAAAGAACTTAACAATTTAGAAGAAAGCAAGAAAGTTAATCTTGCCGCCAAAGTGCGCAGTGTGCAGTATGGGCGGATGCCTGCTCTAACCCTTGATGAAGCAATTAAAGAAATGAAAGTTTATAATGACCTAGGTCTTAACGCATTCATGCTGTATGAAGGTGTGAAACTTCGTTCGGCAAGAACTCTGGAAAGAAATAAAGAGGTCTATATAAAATTAAAAGAACCGGAAAGAAACGAAGCGTCTTATAAAAGAAGCAAAGCGATCCACAGAGAATTAAAAGAAAGAAAATTAAAAGAAAAATGTGATAAAGCGATCTATGGTAAATCAGAAGAAGCATACCGTAATGACATCGCTGCATTTAAAAAAGAGCACCAAAAAAACCAAGATCGTGCCGCCGCTAAATTTTTTAAAAGAACCCAACAGCCTGAAAATAACCAGGAACGCGGTAATTAATACATATTTGGCTTGACAAACTAACAGCCGAATGATATCATAAAAAATGCTGTAAAAAGCATCTTTTTGTTGGGTTGAACAAAGGATGCGATTCATTATGCTTCAAATATTCACGAACTACATGAAAGGAGAAAAAAAGAATAATGCCAACTATTAATCAACTTGTGAAAGTCAAAGGGGGGGGGCGAAAGGCGCGTACTTTTAAAAGCAAGGCGCCTATTTTGGAAAACTGCCCTCAAAGACGCGGAGTGTGCTTGCAGGTCAAAACTACAACACCGAAGAAGCCAAACTCGGCACTTCGTAAAATCGCCCGTATACGGCTTAGCAACAAACAAGAAGGAACTGCATATATTCCGGGAATCGGACATAACTTGCAGGAGCACAGCGTGGTTTTAATCCGTGGCGGCAAGGTCAAGGATTTGCCCGGTGTGCGGTATCATATTGTCCGTGGGTCGCTTGATGCTGCGGGTGTTGCAAAGCGTAATCAGGGACGTTCCAAGTACGGCGCAAAACGCGCAAAAAAATAATTCAAAAAGGAAAACAAAATTATGCCACGAAGAAGCGGAATACCGCCGAAACCGGTCTTGCCGGATCCTATATATAGGAGCACGGTGGTAACCAAATTAATCAATCAGGTAATGCTTGATGGTAAAAAAGGCATTGCACAAACCATTGTATACGAAGCTTTTAAACGTGTACAAAAGAAGCTTAATATCGAGCCAATAACGGCTTTCAATCAAATACTGGAAAACCTTATGCCGATGCTGGAAACAAAGGCGCGGCGTGTGGGGGGAAGTAACTATCAAGTTCCCATGGAAGTCCGACCGGAAAGACGGCAGACACTTGCAATCCGCTGGCTTGTCGAATTTGCGCGCAAAAGAGGTGAAAAGAATATGGAAGAAAAACTTGCTGCCGAGATGCTGGATGCATACAACCAAACCGGCGGGGCTTTCAAGAAAAAGGAAGAGATGCACCGCATGGCGGATGCCAACAAGGCGTTTGCGCATTACAAGTGGTGATTAAATCAACGTACAATTTATTTACAATAGACAATGAAAGGTTGAATTGCGCTTAAAGAAGCAAGTGAGACGGAATATTGGCCTGAGATATAGTTGAAACAAACTGTATATCAAAAGCACAATTTGAAAGTAACTAAACGAATTAAATAAGCTGCTTATCGCGACAATTAAAACTTCAAATTCTTATTGATATATTTAACGGATCATTGTACATTGTAAACAGTAAACTGTAAATTGTACATTACAAACTGTATTGTAAATTAAGGAGTAATAAATGGCACGCAAGAATCCTATCGAAAAATACCGCAACATCGGTATTATGGCGCACATCGACGCAGGGAAGACCACAACTACGGAAAGAATTTTATTTTATTCCGGCAAAGTTCATAAAATCGGTGAAGTTCATGACGGTAGCGCAACTATGGATTGGATGGTACAGGAACAGGAGCGCGGTATTACAATCACGAGTGCTTGTACAACCACAGAATGGCGCGGTCACCAAATAAACATCATTGATACTCCGGGACACGTTGACTTTACTGTGGAAGTTGAACGCTCGCTTAAAGTTCTGGACGGGGCGGTCGCTGTTTTCTGTGCACGCGCAGGTGTCCAGCCTCAGTCCGAAAAAGTCTGGTCACAGGCAAACAAATACAAAGTTCCCCGCCTTGCGTACATCAACAAAATGGATCGTGACGACGCGAACTTCCACCGTGCAATACAAACAATGCGAGACCGCCTTAAAGCAACCCCTGTGGCTATACAGCTTCCAATCGGACGGGAAAAGGACTTCCGCGGTATTATCGACTTGGTAACTATGAAAGCGATAATTTATAATGATGACCTTGGCAAAGACCTTAAAGTCACGGAAATTCCTGCCGAGATGCGCGACGAAGCCAATAAATACCGCGCAGCAATGATTGAAAAAATCGCCGAAGTAAGTGACGCTTTAACCGAAAAGTGGCTGGAAGGAAAGGAATTTACCGAAGCGGAAATCAAATCGGCAATCCGAAAGGGCACAATAGAAATGCGCTTTACACCGGTTATCTGCGGAAGTTCGTTTAAAAACAAAGGTGTCCAGCCTCTTCTGGATGCAATCGTGGATTATATGCCTGCGCCTACGGATGTTCCCAATATAAAGGGTATTACTCCAAACGGTAAGGAAGAAGAACGTCCAAGTTCCGACTCAGCTCCGTTCGCCGGACTGGCTTTTAAGATCGCTACAGACCCGTTTATCGGGCGACTTTGCTTTTTCAGGGTCTACAGCGGCAAACTTAGCGCTGGAAGTTATGTTCTTAACAGCACTAAAGATAAAAAAGAGCGCGTAGGGCGCATCGTCCAAATGCACGCTAATAACAGGTTGGAGGTCACCGAACTGCACGCAGGCGACATCGCTGCAATCATAGGGCTTAAAGATACAATAACAGGCGACACACTTTGCGATGAAAAAAATCCTATTACACTAGAAAGTATGTCGTTTGCCCAACCTGTTATCCAGTTGGCGGTCGAGCCTACCAGCAAAGCTATGCAGGAAAAAATGATAATGGCGCTTATTAAACTTGCGGAAGAAGACCCGACCTTTAAAACATTTACGGATCCAGAAACGAATCAGACAATTATTGCCGGAATGGGCGAACTTCACCTTGAAATCATCGTTGACAGAATGCGCCGCGAGTTTAAAGTCGAAGTTAATGTCGGCAAGCCGCAGGTTGCATACCGCGAAACTGTCCGCGATAAAGTTGCAATCGAGGGCAAATACATTAAACAAAGCGGCGGTAAAGGACAATACGGACATTGCAAGGGCACAATTGAACCCAAAGAACCCGGCACAGGGTATGAGTTTGTTGATAAAACTGTCGGTGGCTCGATTCCTAAAGAATTTATCCCCGCAATCGACAAAGGTATCCGCGAGGCTAAAATGTCCGGTGTTTTGGCGGGCTATGAGACCGTGGACTTTAAAATCACGATTACAGACGGCTCTTACCATGATGTGGACTCGTCCGAAATGGCATTTAAAATCGCAGGCAGCATGGCTTTTAAAGATGGCATGAAAAAAGCTCGTCCGGTATTACTGGAACCCATTATGAAGATGGAAATTGAAACGCCGGAGGATTACCTTGGCGATGTTATGGGAAATATTTCCAGTCGCCGCGGTCAATTGCAGGGCATGGATTCGCGCCACGGAGTGCAGATTATTAACGCGCTTGTTCCGTTATCCGAACTTTTCGGTTACGCAAGCGATATCCGAAGTCTTACACAAGGCCGCGGCACTTTCGATATGGTATTCAGTCATTATGATGAAGTACCGCGTAACGTAGCCGAAAAAATAATTGGAGAAAGAACTAAAAAGTAGTTCGGCGAGTGGGGTGGTATAGATAAATTACATTTATTTCATCTGACCGAAGGAACGAAGTTCCGAGAAATATCGCGGGGAAAAATTATCTGGGAACGAACAAAGAAATAACCAGCTCAAAAGTGATTGATTAATCAATTTGTATCCGCTTCTTTTGATGCTATAATCCATCGTGAATTCCCGCATTATTAAAATAATTGCTGTAACATCCATGCTTATTGATCATATGGGAATGGTGCTCCTGCCTGAATATACTTTCCTGCGGATAATAGGCAGACTTGCGATGCCGTTATTTTGTTTGCTGATTGCGTACGGTTCCATAAAAACAAGAAGCTTGTTTAAATATTTTTTGCGGCTTTTTGTATTTGCAGTTATATCTCAGATATGGCTTGATTTGGTAATCAGCGGAAATGTTTTGACTTTTGATAAACTTAACGTATTTTTCACTTTGTCGCTTGGAGTACTGTCGGTTTGGCTGATTAAAAAAAGTCCCAACTTTGTTGTCGCGTTTATATATGTCCTGTTGTTATTTTTTGCAGTAATGACAGTGATGGTATTTGTTCAGCTTGACTATGACATAGCAGGTATTTTATTGATTATCCTGTTTTATCTTGGATTCAAGCTTGATAAATTTATAAAAGATAAGAAATACATGGCGCGCTTTTTGAACAGCAAGCCTCCGCTTTTTGTTTTTAAAGTTTCGGCGGTGTTCAGCCTCTTGATTTTTAATTTGCTATTATACATTTTATCAAACTGGGGTATACAATGGTTTTCGATGTTCGCCGTTTTGGTTATTGTATTCTTTGCCGACAAAAAGTTAAGTATCACGAAAGCCGAAAAGTACGCTTTCTATTTATTCTATCCGGTTCACCTTGGTATTCTTTATCTGCTTAAACCCTTGATGGGTTAATCTCTGTCGCCTCCTAAAGAAATTGGCTTGTAAAAAATGTTGATGAGTAGCGAATAATAGTAGAGCAAGGCATAAGAGCGTAGCGAGTAGAACAAAGCGTATTAGTGAAACGGGACTCAATGTTTTTTATAAAAAAACGTTGACAAATAAAGCCGGCTCGCATACAATCTATAGTATCAAAAAATTGCCAACAAAAAAAGGAGAATACCAATGGCAAAAGAAAATTTTAACAGAAGTAAACCGCACGTTAACGTCGGTACTATCGGTCACGTCGACCATGGCAAGACTACGCTGACCGCTGCGATTTGCACTACGCAAGCGAAGAAAAATCTTGCACAGGCTATGGATTATGCCGCAATTGACAAAGCGCCGGAAGAAAAGGCACGCGGTATTACAATTAACACCGCTCATGTCGAGTACGAAACCGCAAAGAGGCACTATGCGCATGTGGATTGCCCGGGTCACGCGGACTATGTTAAGAACATGATTACCGGTGCCGCTCAGATGGACGGCGCAATCTTGGTTGTTGCCGCAACCGACGGACCGATGCCTCAAACGCGCGAACACATTTTGCTTGCACGTCAGGTCGGCGTTCCTAATATCGTTGTTTTCATGAATAAGTGCGACCTTGCAAATGACGCAGAACTTCAGGATTTGGTCGAGATGGAAATCCGCGAACTTTTAACCAAGTACAACTTTCCGGGTGACAAAACCCCGATTATCCGCGGCTCTGCAACCAAAGCGCTGGCGGCAGCTCAAGCGGGAAAACTTGGAGAGGATACAAAGTGTATCGATGAACTTTTGGATGCGTTGGACAGCTTTATCCCAGAGCCGAAGCGCGACAAAGACAAGCCTTTCCTTATGCCAGTTGAAGACGTGTTTACAATTACAGGTCGCGGAACAGTGGCAACGGGTCGTGTTGAACGCGGAAGTTTGAAACTCGGCGACGTAATTGATATTGTCGGTATGGGCTCAAAAAAACAGACCACTGTAACAGGTATTGAAATGTTCCGTAAAAACTTGGACAGCGCGATGGCAGGCGATAACGCGGGTATACTTTTGCGCGGTGTAGAACGTAAAGATATCGAGCGCGGTCAGGTTCTTGCCGCTCCAAAATCCATTACACCTCATACCGAATTTACAGCGGAAGTTTACGTCCTTAAAAAGGAAGAAGGCGGCCGACATACTCCGTTCTTTAACGGCTATCGCCCGCAGTTCTATTTCCGCACGACCGACGTTACCGGAACAATTGAACTTCCGAAAGGTGTAGAAATGGTTATGCCCGGCGATAACGTGACAATGCAAATCAAGCTAATTACGGACATTGCAATCGAGCAAGGTTTGCGTTTTGCTATCCGTGAAGGCGGCCGGACGGTTGGCTCCGGTGTTGTCGCAAAAATCATCAAGTAGTATCAACAGAAAAAAGTCCGTTAATCGGGCTTTTTTTGTGCAGTGAAATACATAGGGTGACGCTATTGATAGAATTTGTTGGTTTGCTAAATTTTTATGTTGCCCGAGCAGAAACGAGCCAAATTTACTTTTGGGCTTTATCTATATCCTCTGAATTTGTAATATTGTCAGTATCTGTTTGTGCGCTTTTTGCACGCTTTTTGTTTTCCCAGATGCAAAATCTTAAGCCTATTATACCGCCCAAAACGCTGCAGCCAAATCCAACAAATACCGCTATAATAGCAATGCCTAATATATACGAGCCTGCGGTAAACACAAGCAGCATACCGAAAGTCGTTGCACTGCTTTTTAAAGTGACCGGTTGTTTGTGTCCGTTATTAAGCAGTGCCGCAGCAACACCGGTTCCAAATCCGGGAAAGCAGGTAAGCAAAAAGTCTCCGGCACTGCCCCCAACAAAAAAATAACCGGCAAGCCCCAGTCCAAGCGAAACAATATAAAATACAGCAGCGCGCCAAAAGTTTGGAGACGTAACAAGTTCTTTTATCTTTTTAATCACTGCCATTTTTCCATGCTACCATTCTCCTATATATATGTCCAACAAAACTGTCAATTTTAATACCCGCCCAAAATCACAGGCCATCCAACGGTCGTCACTGACCCGCGGACCGCTACCTGCAAGTTTATTTTAACAGAACCGTATGTTATAAAACTTAATCCTTTATTTGAGTAACCATAATAAATCCCGCCGGCAGATTCAACGATGTAAGATGAACTGATTTTTTTGTAATTCAATATCTTAAACACTTTTGCCGCAGAATAGTTTTCCAAAGTTATACTTTCTCCGTCAATCACGGTAAAAAGTGGGCGCAGTTTGGCTGCATCACTGCTTTTACAGTAATACATAAATCCAATTCCTGAATCGATGCGCTTTTCAATTAAAGGGCTTTCCACCGCATCGCGCGAGTATATGCAATATTCGCCGGACCCTAAAACTTCCAACGGGGGCTCTCCGACATTATTAAGCCCGATAAAAATCAAGCACACACAAAGCGTTAAATAAAGTATAAACTTGAAAACCACCTCTTGATTATTGCCAAAAAAATAGTAGACAATATAAAAAACTTTCATAAAACTTTCATAAAACTATTGACAGGACGTTTTATATATGTTAAAGTAAGCGACTTGCGCTTTCTTACTGCATATAGTAATAAAGGCAACGCTTTGGAATTTGTTTCGAAGCCGCGCAAGGAAGTGAACATTGACAACTGCATATTGTAAGGATTTGTCCAATGTACAGTGTACTTTGTACAATGTACAATTATTGTTTTCTCAATGATTGTAAATTGTAGATTGTAAATTGTAAATTGTGATAAATACGAGTAGAAAACAAATATTTTATATTAAGTGTAATACAAATTTTCAATTAACGACGACAGGTTTAACAACCAAAGTCGTTTCACAAAATCAATTACGCTGAGTTAACAATTAACAAACAATATGTACTTTGCCTGCAAAGCGGATTGGGAATCCAAGCCGCAGAAAATGGCAAAAAAACAAAACTCATGCATTCAAATCAAAAATTTGAAAACATAATAATTCTGTATTTTAATGAATTTTCATTAAATGCTAAGAATCAACGTATACGACGTCCGGTCTAATTACCGGACAAACTCCGGTATAACAGCCGGAGATATCCAGTTTTTAAAACTGGAATAGATCAAGCTATCAAGAGCGTATGGTGGATGCCTTGGCAATTGGCGCCGAAGAAGGACGCGGCAAGCTGCGATAAGCTACGGGTAGGAGCAAACATCCTGTGAACCGTAGATCTCCGAATGAGGAAACTCATGTGCGGTAACGCGCACATATCCGTTACTGAATTCATAGGTAACGCGAAGGGAACCCGCTGAACTGAAACATCTAAGTAAGCGGAGGAAAAGAAAGTAAAACAACGATTCCGTCAGTAGTGGCGAGCGAACGCGGAAGAGCCCAAACTCTATGGGGTAACCTATAGAGGGTTAGGACTGCATTTAGGATTGAACAAAGATAGTCGAACTTTGGTGGAAACCAAGGCGAAACAAGGTAATAGCCCTGTAGGCGAAATCTAAGTTCACCGAGCAGTATCCAGAGTAGCACAGGACACGAGAAATCCGGTGTGAAGACAGGAGGCCCATCTCCTAAGGCTAAATACGACCAATTGACCGATAGTGAACAAGTACCGTGAGGGAAAGGTGAAAAGAACCCCGGGAGGGGAGTGAAATAGAATCTGAAACCATATGTTTACAAGCAGAGGAAGCACAATGCCGTATCTGTCGCATATCACTCTAAAAGTGGTGACGATACCATTAACAATGTACAGTTTACAATTTACAATTTACAATGATTGGAAAAAAATTAATTTTATCTTTCATTGTATATTGTACATTGTACATTGTGAATTGTTCTGCCAACGGCAAGTGCGACCTCGTACTTTTTGTAGAACGGGCCGGCGAGTTACGCTGGCGTGCAAGGTTAAGCGTTTAAGACGCGGAGCCGCAGCGAAAGCGAGTCTTAATAGGGCGAATAAGTACGCTTGCGTAGACCCGAAACCTGGTGACCTAGTCTTGAGCAGGTTGAAGTTGGGGTAACACCCAATGGAGGACCGAACCCACGTTCGTTGAAACGACCGGGGATGACTTGAGATTAGCGGAGAAATTCCAATCGAACCGGGATATAGCTGGTTCTCCTCGAAATACTTTTAGGAGTAACCTTACGCGATCTTATATAAGGGGTAAAGCACTAAATAAGCTAGGGGCCTTCACCGGTTACTGAACTTTATTAAACTCTGAATACTTAAATATATGCGCGTGGGAGTCAGGCGGCGAGAGATAAGTTCCGTCGCCAAAAGGGAAACAGCCCAGATCTACAGCTAAGGTCCCTAAATTCATGTTAAGTGTAAAAGGATGTGCAATTACAAAGACAGCCAGGATGTTGGCTTAGAAGCAGCCACTCATTCAAAGAGTGCGTAATAGCTCACTGGTCGAGTGATTGTGCGCCGAAGATTACCGGGGCTTAAACATGATACCGAAGCTTAGGGTGTGCCGAAAGGCACGCGGTAGAGGAGCAATGTTTACGGGCTGAAGCGGGAGCGAAAGTACCCGTGGACTGTAAACAAGAGAGAATGCCGGCATGAGTAGCGAGAGTATGGTGAGAATCCATACCGTCGAATGCGCAAGGTTTCCTGGGGAAGGTTCGTCCTCCCAGGGTAAGTCGGGACCTAAGGCGAGGCTGAAAAGCGTAGCCGATGGCCAGCAGGTAGATATTCCTGCACCACCGCACATCGATTAAGACCGATGCAGGGACACAGGAGGATAGTGGAACCGTGGGGATGGAAATCCGCGGCCCAATAATAAGTGGGAGACGGTAGTAAAGTACGCTGTCTCGAGGATTTAGTTCGCTCAAACACAAGTTAGAGGGGGAATGAAATTTAGTAAGGAAGTCCATAAATTCACACTGGCAAGAAAAGCTGCTAAGGAGATGTGAGGTGCCCGTACCGCAAACCGACACAGGTGCGCGATGAGAGAATCATAAGACGGACGGGATAACCCTTGTTAAGGAACTCGGCAAAATTACCGCATAACTTCGGGAGAAGCGGTGCCACACTCCGGTGTGGTCGCAGTGAAACGGCCCAAGCGACTGTTTACCAAAAACACAGGTCTGTGCAAACGCGGAAGCGGATGTATACGGGCTGACGCCTGCCCGGTGCTGGAAGGTTAAGAGGATTGGTCACCCCGCAAGGGGAAAGCCTTGAATTGAAGCCCCAGTGAACGGCGGCCGTAACTATAACGGTCCTAAGGTAGCGAAATTCCTTGTCGGGTAAGTTCCGACCCGCATGAATGGCG